>Ga0256837_1001205_pt1 | contig 18355 bp, 15 predicted proteins | sample 4562384metaG_FD_185976 | JGI IMG/M metagenome (GOLD analysis project Ga0256837, IMG submission 185976) | Hydrothermal vent microbial communities from Guaymas Basin, Mexico - 4561-384 | ecosystem: Environmental > Aquatic > Marine > Hydrothermal vents | place: Mexico: Guaymas Basin | collected...
CGATACAATAGCATCCATAATGATCTCAAATTTTGCCTCTTCTTTACGTTGTTTGAGTTTCCAAGGGTATTTTTTAATCATTATAGAATCACCATCTTCAAGTGTTGTTCCACTAAGTTGATGGTAAAGGTGTTCTGTGATAAACGGCATAAAAGGGTGAAGCAGTTTCATAGCCTCTTTAAAGATAGCTCCAAGTTCTACTATGGCACCTTTGTCTGCTTTACTTAGCTCTATCCCCCAGTCACAAAATTCGTTCCATAAAAAGCGGTACATTGTAAGTGCGGCATCATTAAACTTATACTCATCAAGATACTCTCTTACCTCTTTGGTAGCAAAATTTAAACGACTCATCATATAACGCCCCAAATCACTCTCTACACAAAAGCTCGTTAAATCAGGGAATGTTTCTACATTCATCTGGAGATATTTTGCTGCATTGTAGAGTTTGTTTGTAAAGTTACGGTTAAGTTCAAGTTTATCTTGACTCATACGTATATCACGCCCTTGTGCAGCAGAGATAGCAAGTGTAAAACGCAAGATATCAGCTGAGTATTTCTCCACCATATCGAGTGGGTCAATCACATTCCCTTTTGATTTTGACATCTTTTGCCCATGCTCATCACGCACAAGTGCATGCAGATAGATATGGTTAAATGGAAGTTCACCCAAAAAGTTTTCCCCCATCATCATCATACGAGCAACCCAGAAGAAAAGGATGTCAAAGCCTGTGATAAGCAGAGTATTTGGGTAAAAATCTTTCATATCTTCAGATTTGAAGAGTTTGTCCATCTCTACATCACCATTCCCCCAACCAAGAGTTGAAAATGGCCAAAGAGCAGAACTAAACCAAGTATCAAGCACATCAGGATCTTGTGTAAGGTTTTTAGAGGCACATTTTGGACAAGATTCAGGGCTCTCTTGTGTTGTTGCATACTCATGACCACAATCATCACAGTAAAATACAGGGATCTGATGCCCCCACCATAACTGACGACTTATACACCAATCACGCAACTCCCCCATCCAAGAGTTATAAGAGTTAATCCAATGTGGTGGGAAAAACTTTGCTTCTCCTGCGTTTGTTTTCTCTATAGATTTTTTAGCAACATCAGCTTTTACAAACCACTGTTTTGAGATATAAGGCTCAACAACATTTTTACATCTATAGCAGTGTCCCACTTGATGTTTGTGATCTTCTATCTTTACTATAAAACCTTCCTCATCAAGACGCTTTACGATCGTCTCACGAGCTTCGAGTCTCTCTAGCCCTGCAAACTCACCTGCATAGGAGTTTAAGATACCTTTTTCATCAAATACAGTGATAAACTCTAAGTTATGGCGTTTTCCAACTTCGTAGTCGTTCGTGTCGTGTGCAGGCGTTACTTTTACCACACCTGTTCCAAACTCCATATCTACATGCTCATCAGCGATGATTTTTACTGTTCGCTCCAAGAGTGGAAGTTTTATCTCTTTACCGATAATATCTTTGTAACGCTCATCATCAGGGTGAACCATAACTGCAGTATCACCAAAATATGTCTCAGGACGAGTTGTAGCTACCTCTACACTCCCACTGCCATCTGCAAAAGGGTATGTGATATGGTAAAATTTTCCATCTGTATCTTCATGTTCCACTTCGATATCTGAGAGTGCACCATCATGTGTACACCAGTTTACCATATAGTTTCCACGTACTATAAGTCCATCGTTGTAAAGTTTTACAAAAGCCTCTTTTACTGCTTTTTGAAGTCCTTCATCCATCGTAAAACGCTCACGTTTCCATGCAGGAGAAACACCCATATGGCGAAGTTGAGAAGTCATGATCCCAGCAGACTCCTCTTTCCACTTCCAAGCACGCTCTAAAAATGCTTCACGACCAATCTCCTCTTTTGTTGTCCCTTCAGCTAGTATCTGTTTCTCAACAACATTTTGCGTTGCGATCCCCGCATGGTCAGTACCGGGTTGCCATAGAGTTTTGTACCCATCCATACGTTTATAACGTGTGATGATATCTTGAAGTGTAAAAGTGAGTGCATGACCAATATGCAGACGACCTGTTACATTTGGTGGTGGCATCATGATAGAGAAGGTTTTTCCCTCTTCTTGAATCTCTTTGTTTGCATCTATCTCAAAGTAACCGCGTTCTTCCCAAAGTTTGTAGTATCTGTTTTCTGTTTCTTGTGGATTGTATTTATCTGACATTGTATAATCGCCTTAGTTAGAGTGAAGTGTTAAAATTGCGCGATTATATCTAAAAGGAAGTGAGGTATAGCTTATACTTCGATTCCTTTGATACGTTTTTTAATCTCTTGTTTATCTTCATACATCGATTGATCAGCTCTATGGATCACATCTCCAAGCAAGTCTCCTTGAGAATAAGGTGTTACCCCGATAGAAAAGCTTGTAATAAACATTGTATCGTGAGCCTTGAGTTTTTTTGTAATAACATTTTCTCTAAGATCTACAAGAATTTTTTTGGCTTTTGCTGAAGTTATAGAACTTGGAAACATGATAATAAATTCATCACCGCCGTAACGTATCACATGTTGTTTTGTAAGTTTCAATTGATTTGCGATAAAAATAAGAACTTTATCTCCAATAATATGTCCATGAGTATCATTTACAATTTTAAAATGGTTTAAATCAATTATTGCAAGTGTACCATTCTCTTTAAACTGCTCACTCTCTTCTTGAAGATAAGTGTCATGAAGCCATTTACGATTATACACATGTGTTAACTCATCTTTATAGACAGCCTCTTTAAGTTTCTCAAGTTCTGCACGAAGTTTTTGTGTTTCTTCTAAAACTTCATTAAGTGTTGATTCATCTTTAGCTTGAATTGCTGTTATTGCTTTATTTGTATTAAAACTTAGTTGATTTGCACTTTTTACAGTTTGTAGTTGCATAGAGGTAAGTACAGCACACTGTTGTTTTAAAATATCCGTGGCAAGTTCATTTTCTTGTTCAACTTCAGTATTATGTTCTGTGGCAAATTGGGAAAAAATAGAAGCATAAACACTTGGAGTTACAACATGCATAGAATCAATAGTTGATTTTGCTTCATTTGTAATTATTTGTAAAATTTTATCCTCAGACATAGAAACTCTCTTAATAATGTGGATTTCATCATTTTATCATAAATTCTTTTAAAACTGACATTTTAGTGACATTTTTTCCAATAATAATTTAAATATTTCAAGGTATAATCTCACTCTTTATTTTTGAGCCAAGGAGTTGCAATGCCATTATCACGTCTAAACGCAGAACAATATGCAGCAGCAACTTCAAATGATGCTCAAAACCTTATTATCGCTTCAGCCGGAACAGGAAAAACCTCTACTATTGTAGGTCGTATTGCACATCTGCTTGGTAAAGGTGTAGCACCTCAGGAGATTTTGCTGCTTACTTTTACCAACAAAGCAGCAGCTGAAATGGTAGCTCGTGTGGCTGAGTATTTTGGTAAAGATGTCGCAGGTAAGATAGATGCAGGAACTTTTCATGCCGTGAGTTACAGATGGCTTAAAAAGCGAGACAGAAAAGTGGTGCTCAAACAGCAACGTGAACTTAAAACACTTTTTCGTTCTGTATATGAAAAACGTAGCTTTATGCATATAGAAGCTGAAGTGCAACCTTATGGAGGCAACTATCTATATGACCTGTACTCTTTTTACCAAAACACAGAACTGACTCAGGATTTTGAATCATGGGTAGTAGAGAACTACGAAGAGCATGAAGTGTTTGCACTTATCTATGCTGATGTGGTTGATGAGTTTGAAAAGCTCAAAGCTGAGTATGGTTTTTTAAACTTTAACGATCTGCTTCTACACTTTAGAGAGATGTGTCAAACGCAAGATCTTGGTTACAAAGAGGTGCTGGTAGATGAGTACCAAGATACAAATGCACTACAAGGTACACTCATAGATGCTATGGATCCGCCATCACTCTTTTGTGTGGGGGATTATGATCAGTCTATCTATGCGTTTAATGGAGCAGATATCAACATCATTGGCTCTTTTACAAAAAAATATCCAAGTGCAAAAGTGCATACCCTGACAAAAAACTACCGTTCAAGTAAACCTATCCTCTCACTTGCGACAAAGGTGATAGAACACAACGAGAGAATCTACCCAAAACAACTTGAAGTCACACGCAACTTCGATGCTCAAGCTCCAAAACTTATTGCGTTTGATGAGTTGTTTGACCAGTACCATGCCATAGCAGCGATGATTCGTGATAGTGCTACTCCTAGAGAGGAGATAGCTGTTATCTTTCGTAACAACTCCTCAGCAGATGGGATAGAAGTAGGGCTTCGTGAGCTTGGCATTGCTTGTAAACGCAAGGGGGGAACAAGCTTCTTTGATGCTCGTGAAGTAAAAGCTGTGCTTGATCTTTACACACTCCTTATTAATGAATCTGACATGATGGCGTTTATCCATATTTTTGAGTTTGCAAGAGGGATAGGAAGTGCTGTAGCAAAAGAGCTCTACATAGCACTCAAAGCACTTGGGCACTCAAAGCTTTTTTATGGGCTCTATGCTCCTGATGAGTCGATGAAAAACCCTTTTGAGAAACGTAAACTCAACACACAGCTTGGACTTTTTGATGACTTTATAGAGCTTGGAAGTGTTGGTAAGTATGCAAAGCTTGGATTTGAAGCGAAGTTTATGAAAAACCCAATCCTCAAACACCCAAAACTTACCAAAGAGAGTGCGACATTTTTACACAACTTTTATCTGCTTTACAGAGATCTCAAGGGTATCAAACAACCAAAAACAATAGTCAGAAAGATAGCAGCTTCACCGTTTTTTGCTTACATCGAAGATGTGTTGTGTACCAAAAGAGCGACACTCAAAGATGGCAGTATCGATGAGAAACAAAAAACAGAAGCACACACACGGATCAAACGCAAGATGATGCTCTTAGAGGAGCTCTCACGCCCTTACTCTGATCATGAAAGATTTTTAAATGCAATGATACTTGGCTCATCTGACCTTACACAAGGGGAGGGGGTAAACCTCTTGAGTGTACATGCAAGTAAGGGGTTGGAGTATAAAGAGGTGTATGTGGTCGATCTTATGGATGGGCGCTTTCCAAACAGAAAACTGATGCAGCGAGGTGGAAGCCTTGATGAGGAGAGACGACTTTTTTATGTTGCAGTTACACGTGCTAAAGATATACTCTACCTTAGTTATGCAAGGTATGACAAGATAAAAAAACAAAACTTTGTAGCAAGTCAGTTTCTCTATGAAGCAGGAATGGTTGCTAAAGATGAAGCATATAGAAAAATGGTACTAAGTGAGATGGATGAGGAGTAGGGCTTATACGATGGTATGCCCTACAAATTTACTTATATTGTCCATGATCTCTCCACCTTTTCTAAAGCTCAATCCACATGCTTCGTAAGCGAAAAAGACACCTGCTTGGTATTTTTCTCCGTGAACATCTTTTGGCATATCCACATACTCTTGATAGATTTTTTTATGGTTATCGTAAGGACCATCTGTTTTGGTGATGAGTTGATTGTCAGCTGCTATGATAGCTGTATTTGCTCCTTCTCTACCAAAAATAGATTTTTCAACCTGTTTTACATTTTGAAGTGGTTCAAATGAGGTATGAAGAAGGTATGGTGAATCTGGAAAAAGATCACAAAGAATCTTCATCATCCCTTTTGATTGAAAGAGCAGTGTGTACGCAGGGTTTAAAATGATAGCTTTTTGATTTTGCATGATACTGTTTAGTATAGTAGTAAGCTCTGGCTCATCTGATGCTAAATCTTCCCATGGAAAAAGTTTAAACCAGTACTCATAAGGGTTTTCCTCTGCATCATAAATCCCTTCATCATCAAAATGTGTATTTTCTAAAAATTCAAATTCTGTAACAAAACCTGCATCATCTGCCATTTGTTGTAAAAGTTTGACAGTGACTTCCTCTTCGTCATTATTTGAGATAGAGGAGAATAAAATTTTCCACCCTTCATATCTTTCATCAAAAGTGGATGTGTCATCAAAGAGAGTTATAAGACGTTTAAAGTTTTCACTAATAGCATCATATACATTATTGAACTGTTGATTTTCATCTAAATTATTATGCTTGAGCAGTGCCCATTGAAGTAGTGCAGTTTCAAAAAGTGCCGTTGGTGTATCGGCATTAAACTCTATAAGCTTAATAGGTTTACCATCTATGCCACCTGCAAAATCAAAACGACCATAGATATGCCAATGAACATCGTTCTCCCAAGATTTTTTGATCATATCTATAAGATTGAAAGGGATGCCAAGTTCAAAAAAAAGATCATTCTCCATCACATATTCTGCAGCTTCTACATACATATCATAGAGAGTGTTTGCCGCTTCATAGTAAGCTTCAGCTTCCTCTTGAGTTACTTCTACTAGTTGGTTGCTCACATATTTACTTCCATCTACATCTGTATGCCAAGTAAATCCAAGCTCTTCGAGTTGTGTATCATCAAGTGGTGTAAGATTTTGTAGTGTTACCATTTTTAACCTCCAAAAAATCCGCTAGAACGACTTGAGGATTTTGAACTGTTTCCAAAGAAACTTTTTTTCTTGGATGTTTTTGCTTTTGATTTTGCTGCTTTTGATCGTGAATATGCACTTCTATTGGTTGCAGCTGAATTTTTTGCAAAACTTTTGTTATTCATCAGTGCATTTCCTATCATATTTCCAAGCAAACTTCCTGCTGCAACAGCGAGTATTGTTCCTGCTAGTCCCATACCAGCACTTCCAGCACCCTCTTGGAGTGTCTCACTTGTTCCAGCTTGTACTCTTTGGTACTCCTGCTCTGCAAGTGCTTTCATCTCATCTTCATTCATAAAACGTTCAGTTATATTGCCATATTCATCTTTTTCACGAATGATAGCACGACTTGGACCCTCTGTTGGCATCTCTTCAACTACAACATATTTTCCATTGGGTTGTTGCTCAATCACTAAAAATTTATTTTGAGCTTCTTGTTGTGTTTGTTGGGAACAACCTGAGAGTGCACTCATCATTAAAACTCCTGCACTGCCAAGTGCAACACCATTGGTTAGTGATCTGATATGTTTCATTACTGATATTCCTTGAGTTTGTTTTTTTGTAGAATTATAACTTTTTTTATCTCATTGTCATAAAAAGTGATTGTTTTTCTGCCATTATAGTAGATATCACCAACATAAGTATGGTGCTGATCATGTAATTGTACATTTTTTTGCATCAATAAACTCTCTCCGATTGCATGTCCAACAATAGGTATTAGGGCTGAAAGTGTAAAAAGTGCAAATACAAGGGTGAGAGGTATACTTATTTTGTGATTAATATAGATAATGACATAGCCAAAAAAGAAGCTAAGGATTGTGTAGATGATAAAGTTTTGATTGTCTGCAAATAAAATGTTGTAATAAACTTCGATATTGTAAGCATCGATATAATGGAGTTTGATACCCAAAAAAAGAAAAAAATCACAAATAAAAGTAAATAAGCTACCAGCTAAGAGGGCTTGAATTATTTTACTCATCTTAATCTCCTTATTTTTTTCTTATTTATTTTTAGTAGTTTCGAGGCATTTTCTTCATAGAGACCATTTTTATCTTCTATGATTATATCAGTTTTTGATTCACAAAAAGTTCGTTCATAGCTTTTTGAAGACTCATTTGCTGATGTGGAGTAAAACCATGAAGTATTTTCAAGAAGTGTTGCATGAAGTTTTGGTTTTGCAATACGAAATGCAACTTCATTCACAATAAAAGTAGTTTTTTTAGAGTGACGGATAAGTCTGCGTTTGGATCTTGGAACACGTTTATCTAAAGATGTAAAATCTTTATAAACTCTAATAAAAGGTTTTGTCGAAGGGCGAGACTTGATGTGAGTTAGTTTCTCTTGATTTTGTGAGAGAAAACCGACAGTAGTGTCGGTTTGGGTTAAGATAACCATTATTTTACTAGGAAATCCTGAAGTGCAATAGCACTTGACCAGTTGTCATCTTTTTTCTCATCTAGTGCTAAGATTGTTGCACGTGCAGCACTAAGCGTTGTAAAGTAAGGGATGTTGCGTTTAAGCACCTCTTGACGGATTACAACAGCATCTTTTTTACTTGTGTTATTGTCAGAGGTATTGATAGCCATAGCGATCTCATCGTTTTTCATACTATCTTCAATATTTGGACGACCCTCTGAGATCTTCAGAACTCTTTCGCACTCAAGTCCTGCGTTTGCAAGAACCTCTTGTGTTCCTTTTGTTGCTACAAGTTTGAAACCGTGTTTAATAAGTCCACGAGCTATCTCTGGAGCATGCTCTTTGTCTGCATCTACAAAGCTTAAGAAACATGTACCACCTGTTGGGATTTTGTTTCCAGCAGAGATTTGTGCTTTTGCAAAAGATACACCGAAGTTTGAACTAATCCCCATAACTTCACCAGTTGATTTCATCTCAGGGCTAAGAACAAGGTCAGCTCCATAGAGTTTATGGAACGGGAAAACTGCTTCTTTAACACTTACATGCCCTTTAAGACTTGGACGGCGAAGACCATTGACTTCTTCTACAATATCATATTTGTCATAGTATGCAAGTGCATCAACAAGAGGCTCTCCCATCATTACACGAGTTGCTACTTTTGCAAGTGGAAGACCTGTTGCTTTTGAAACAAACGGTACAGTACGACTTGCACGTGGATTTACCTCGATAAGATAGATCTCATCTTGATAGATAGCATACTGAACATTCATAAGACCAACTACTTGAAGTCCAAGAGCAATCGTTTTTGTTTGTGCTTCAACTTTGTCTATCATCTCTTGAGTAAGATTAACTGGTGGAAGTGAACAAGCAGAATCTCCTGAGTGGATACCTGCTTCTTCGATATGCTGCATAACAGAACCGATGTAAACCTCTTTTCCATCAGAGATACAATCAACATCAAGCTCAATTGCCTGGTCTAAGAACTTGTCAATAAGTACAGGTGCTTCATTACTTACAGAGATAGCAAGTTCCATATACTGGTTAAGCTCCTCTTCAGAGTAAACGATCTTCATACCGCGACCACCAAGAACAAATGATGGGCGAACAAGTACAGGATAACCAAGTTTTGCAGCGATTGGTGCAGCATCTTCTTTTTTGGTTGCAAGACCGTTTGCAGGTTGCTTAAGACCATGACGGTTTACAAAGTCACTAAACTGCTCTCTATCCTCTGCAAGATCGATTACAGCTGAAGGTGTACCTGCTATTTTCGCACCGATCTTTGTAAGACCATCAGCGAGTTTAAGTGGTGTTTGTCCACCAAAGTGAACGATGATACCATCTGGGTTTTCATTCTCTATCACTTCACGAACATGCTCAAAGTCGATAGGCTCGAAATAAAGTACATCAGAGGTGTCATAGTCAGTAGAAACTGTTTCAGGGTTACAGTTGTACATGATAGTCTCAATATCCATCTCTTTAAGAGCAAACGCAGCATGTACACAACAGTAATCAAATTCGATCCCCTGACCGATACGGTTTGGTCCACCACCTAAGATAAGCACTTTTTTCTTATCGCTATGGCGTTTTGTCACATTTGGAAGCTTTGTTACATTTGTTGTTGAGTAGAGATAAGGTGTAAGTGCTTCAAACTCAGCAGCACAAGTATCTACTTCGTTAAACTCAAGCTCAACACCAAGTTTTTTTCTTGCATCATAAACTTCTGTTTCACTGATCTCATAGTTTGCATTTTTAGCAATAAGCTGAGCGATGCGTTTATCTGAAAAACCATCAGACTTTACTTTTCTCATAAACTCTGCATCAAAAAGGATCTTATCTGTGATCTCTTTTTCAGTTGCTAAAAGCTCTTCGAGCTGGTAGAGAAACCATGGATCAATCTGACAAGTGTCAAACATCTCCTCAACACTCATACCACGTCGGAAACCCTCTGCTACATAGAGGATTCTATCTGCATTTGGACGGCGAATCTCATGACGAACAAAATCATCATCAGCATCTATCTCATCAAAACCACAAAGACCAGTCTCAAGCGAGCAAAGTGCTTTTTGTACTGACTCTTTAAAAGTACGACCTATTGCCATAACCTCACCAACAGATTTCATAGATGTTGAGAGTGTATTGATAGCTTCTGGGAACTTCTCAAATGTAAAACGTGGAATCTTTGTTACTACATAGTCGATAACAGGTTCAAATGATGCAGGAGTTCCTGTAATGTCGTTTGTAATCTCATCGAGTGTATAACCAACTGCTAAAAGTGTTGCTACTTTTGCGATAGGGTATCCTGTGGCTTTTGAAGCAAGTGCAGATGAACGACTTACACGTGGATTCATCTCAATAACAATCATACGACCTGTTTTTGGATCGATGGAGAACTGAACATTACTTCCACCTGTATCTACACCAATCTCACGTAAAATTGCAAAAGATGCATCACGCATACGTTGATACTCTTTGTCCGTAAGAGTGAGTGCAGGTGCAACAGTGATAGAATCACCCGTATGTACACCCATAGGGTCAAAGTTTTCAATAGAACACACGATGATACAGTTATCTGCTTTATCACGAATAACTTCCATCTCATACTCTTTCCAACCAAGCATAGACTCCATAATCTCAATTTCATTGATCGGTGAAGCAGAGATACCCTCAGCTGCGAGTTTTTTAAACTCTTCCATATTGTAAGCAACTCCACTACCACCACCGGCAAGTGTAAATGAAGCACGGCTAATAACAGGAAAACCTATCTCTTTGGCAACTTCGATAGCCTCTTCAACACTGTAGGCATTTTTACTTTTTGGAAGGTCCATTCCAATTTTAATCATCGCTTCATTAAAGAGATGTCTATCTTCACCTTTGTTGATAGCTTCAGGGTTTGCACCTAAAAACTCTACACCCTCTAACATCCCTTTTTCATGCATACTCATTGCAACATTAAGTGCAGTTTGTCCACCCATTGTTGGAAGAACTGCATCTACATTTTCCTCTTTAATGATACGCGCAATTACATCTTCTTTGATAGGCTCTATGTATGTTCTATCAGCAAACTCAGGGTCTGTCATAATAGTTGCTGGATTTGAGTTGATAAGAACTACACGGTATCCAAGCTCTTTGAGTGTTTTTACAGCTTGTGTTCCTGAATAGTCAAACTCACAAGCTTGACCAATAACAATCGGACCTGAACCAATAAGTAAAATAGTGTGAATGTCGGTGCGTTTTGGCATTTTTTACCTTTTAAAATAATCTCTGAAAAATTTAGAGATTATAGCTAAAAGGCACTTAAAATTTGATGAGTTTTAATACTCAAAAGTATAAATGAGTGAAGCTAAGCCTGAGAATATATAGTTTTTCTCGATAATTGGTGAGTCGATAGCACTAGAAGGTAGTCTGTCAATTCTAAGATTTATCAAGGTGGAAAATTTATCATTAAAAGGGTATTTTACATATGTTTGTGCTCCGATTTGAAAACCAGCAGAAGCACGATAAGCATTCCTTCCAATAGAGAGATCTTCTTCTGTCTCCAAAATACCGTAGTAATAGTCCATGAACTCATCTGATTGGTAGGAGATAATTAAACTCGGATAGATGAGCAATTTCCCAAATTCGTACTTGTCTCCCATTTCACTTTTGATTAGCCATGCTTCTGAACGGTGTAAAATATCAGTTAGAGCCATTGTTTCAAGATATAAATCACCTTTTGCAATACTAAAAGCAATCCCACCTTCAAAAGTATTTTCTCTCTCTTGCATATTGTGTAAGTAAGAGGAGTCAGATGCTTTGTATCCATAGGTTCTAGGCTGTATAGTTAAAGAAAATGCCCAAATTATATCACTAGAGTTGTCTCCATAAAAATAGATTCCTGCACGTGACCAACGGATATAAAATAACCCATTGTCAAAAAACACAACAGGTGATGAAAGGAGTAAAGCATCAGTGCCTTTGTAGGGTTGTGTTTGTATGTATGCACCTAGTCCAAGAGTAAGTTTTTGTTTCTTTTCGATAATAATATGCTGGTCACTCAAAAGGATTGTAGCGAATAATAAAAGTGCTATAAATCTCATCTAACACTCCTTATAATATAAAAATAGTTTGGTTCATTTGGTTTGTAGTAAGGTTCAATAATTGCATTTTGATACCCTTGAGCTTTTGTCACTGAGATAACTTTTCCAACTTTGAGACCTTTAAAAAAAATATTGTCAAGACCAGAGGTAATAACTTCATCACCTTTATGAACATTAAACCATGCAGGAATAAATTTGACAACAAGATGAGCATCATTGTTTCCATGAACAATCCCAGGAGCTTTCTCTTTTCCAATATATACAGCATAAGAACTTTTAATATCGTGATTTAATAAGCCTAAAGGGCGATTGTTTTCATTAATTACAATACCTGCAACAAGCTCTTTGTATACCAATCCATAGATTTTAGAACTGTTATAGTCTGGAATATCAAGCCAAATACGATTAAGGTTTCCAAACCTTTCATAAGAGATAGTACGAATAAGTTCGACATTTGGTCTAAGGGTAAATGTTGAATTATTTGCTCTATAGAGGTCATTGATCTCTGAAGCTAACTGTTGCATCACAAGATGGTTGTTTTCGTAATGTTGCAATTGCTCTTTTAAGTTATCAATCTCTTGAGCTTGAAAAAAATGTTTTTCAAAGCTATTTTCTACAAGAAGAATTGTATTGTGGTATTTGATTTTTATATTGTTTAGAGCAGAGATAAGGGGTGCTTGAAGTGGTGTGTTGAAGTAGAGTGCACTCACAAGGAGTGCAATAAGAATAGTAAAAAAACTAAAAAGCTGTTTATTCATTCTCAAAAAGTTCTTGAAGCAGATCTATCTCTTCTAAAGCACGACCAGTACCACGTGCAACTGCAAGAAGTGGTTCATCTGCTACAAAAACAGGGATCTTAACAATATCTGAGAGGTATTTGTCAAGTTGACGAATGAGCGCTCCCCCACCTGTGAGGATAATACCATGATTTACAATATCTCCTGCCAAGTCAGGTGGCATCTGCTCTAGTACATCACGAAGAGCTTCTGCTATCTCTTTGAGTGGTTCACGCATCGCTTCACGTGCATCTTCACTTGTAAGCTCAACTGAGCTAAGAAGTCCTTCAACCTGATCACGACCATTGATGATCATTGAGAGTTCTTCATCAAGTGTTACTGCTGTACCAATACTGATCTTGATCTCTTCAGCAACTCTTTCACCTACTAAAAGGTTGTACTTTTTACGGATGTAGTTTACGATCCCAAGATCAATCTTATCACCAGCTGTACGGATAGATTTAGAAAGTACCAAACCACCAAGTGATACAACACCAATCTCAGTAGTACCACCACCAATATCTACCACCAAGTGCCCTTGTGGTTCACGGATATCAACACCAGCACCAATAGCTGCTGCCATAGGCTCTTCAATAAGAAAAACCTCACGTGCACCAGCAGAGAGAGCTGACTCACGTACTGCTTTACGTTCAACTTGAGTGAGTCCATAAGGTACACAGATGATGATACGTGGAGAGATAAGAGAACTTCTTCCGTGTGCTTTTTCGATAAACTTACGAATCATCTTTTCTGTCATATCAAAATCAGCAATAACACCATCACGCATAGGACGAATAGCCTTGATATTTCCTGGAGTTTTACCTACCATCTCTTTTGCTTCATGTCCAACTGCTAAAACACGTTGTTGACCGTATTTTTCAGTTTTGACGGCAACAACTGATGGTTCATTAATGATAATTCCACGACCTTTTGCAATAACAATCGTATTTGCTGTTCCTAAATCGATAGATAAGTCGTTCGAAAATAAACCTACTATTTTGTTAAAAATCATCCTTAACCTTTATGCTGTTTTTTGTGTTGTTTTTTTGATATAAACGGGTGTCTCACCATTTTCTATTACCTCTTTTGTGATAAGAACTTCATACCCTGCATACTCTGGAAGTTCATACATGATATCGATCATAGTCTCTTCTAAAATTGCACGCAGTCCACGAGCACCTGTTTTTCTCTCAATAGATTTTGCTGCTATAGCTCGAAGAGCTTCCTCTTCAAAATTTAGTTCAACATCATCAATAGCAAAAAGTTTCTTATACTGCTTAACCAAAGAGTTTTTTGGCTCAGTTAAGATACGAACCATATCATCTTCACTAATCTCACTAAGAGATGCGATGATAGGAAGACGACCAACAAGCTCAGGGATGAGACCATACGAAACCAAGTCATCTGGCTCAACCATATCGTATGTAGGTTTTTGTTCATCAACCGTTTTTTTATCGTGCCCAAAACCTAAAACATTTTTGCCTTGTTTGCGTTTGAGAATATCTTCGAGCCCATCAAAAGCACCACCACAAATAAAAAGAATGTTTGTTGTATTGATTGATGTGAACTCTTGATTTGGATGTTTTCTTCCACCTTTTGGTGGGATGTTGACATCTGCACCCTCTACAATCTTTAGAAGTGCTTGTTGTACGCCCTCACCACTTACATCACGAGTGATAGAACGGTTTTCACTCATGCGAGAAACTTTGTCCATCTCATCGATGAAAACAATCCCTTTTTCAGCACGTTTTACATCACCATCAGCAGCTTGTATGAGTTTTGTCAGGATATTTTCAACATCTTCACCTACATAACCAGCCTCTGTAAGACTTGTTGCATCTGCAATAGCTATAGGAACATTTAAAACTCTGGCAATAGTTTGTGCCATCAGTGTTTTACCGCTTCCTGTTGGTCCTATGAGAAGTACATTCGATTTTGCAATCTCAGTATCATCATCTTCAACACTATGAAGTTTGAAGATACGTTTATAGTGGTTATACACCGCAACAGAGAGAAGTTTTCTTGCACGCTCTTGACCAATGATGTAATCACCTAAAAAATTGTCTAACTCTTTTGGAGTCATAAGTTTTTCAACTGCATCTAAAAGTTCTGGGCTTTGTTCTTTTGCAGCCTCTTTTTGATCTCCAAACATAATCTTATATGCTGAGATAACACAATTTTTACAAATGTAAACACCATTTCCAGCGATAAGAGGGTTTTTTTCGCTCTCAGTTGCATCACAAAAACTACAATGTCTGTGTATCATATATTTTTCCTCTCAAATGGAATACCACGTTTTGTTTTTATCACGAAGTTACAAAGATCTGTAACATAGTGGTTTTTTGTTGATTCTAAAAGTTCACCAGCACTCTCTTTGAGTGCTTTTCCAGATTCAAAAAGATCTCTGTATGCAGATTTAAGTGTGTTGATATCTTCACGTTCTAAATGGCGACGAAGTCCAGTAAGGTTAAGCCCTCTAAGTGTTGCACGGTTCCCTTCTGCCATACAAAATGGTGGAACATCTTGAGCAAGTGCACTCGCCCCTGCAACCATGGCATAGTCTCCAATATGGACAAATTGATGCACAGGTGTCATACCACCAATAACTACATAATCACCCATCTCAACATGCCCTGCAAGCGTTGCTGCATTTGCCAAAATACAGTGGTTACCGATGATAACATCATGACCAATATGAACATAGCCCATAAAAAGGTTGTGATTGCCGATGATAGTTTTTGCACCACCACCTTTTGTACCAGGATTAAAAAGTGTAAACTCACGGATGGTGTTGTTATCACCAATAATGAGCTCAACATCTTCACCGTTAAACTTCAAATCTTGTGGGATAGAACCAATCACTGCATGGGAAAAAATCGCATTGTTTTTGCCAATGGTTGTTTTGCCATAGATACAAGCGCCTTGAGCGATAGTAGTGCCATCACCAATCACAGCTTCTGAAGAGATATGGCAATATGCACCAATCTCAACATCTTTACCAATAACTGCACCATCTTCAATGATAGCAAGTGGAGATATTTTCGACATATTACTTATCTACTACCATTGCTTTGAGCTCTGCTTGAGAAACAAGATTTCCATCAACATAAGCTTTACCATCGAGCATCCAGATAGCACCTTTGTGTTTGATAACTGAGATTTGATACTCGAGTTTGTCACCTGGTTTTACAGGAGCACGAAATTTTGCTTTATCAATACTCATAAAATAAACAACCTTGTTCGCTGCTTCCTCTTTTGTCATATCCATGCTTTTAAATGCCAAGATACCACCAGCTTGTGCCATACCCTCTAAAATCATAACACCCGGGTAGATAGGATGTCCTGGAAAGTGTCCTTGGAACACTTGATCACCGATAGTGACATTTTTATAACCAGTCAAACTTTCATTTGGTGTAATCTCTGTTACACGATCAAGTAGTAAAAATGGGAACCTGTGTGGGATTATCTCTTGAATTTCCATTACATCCATAGTCATGAGTTGTAGCCTTGCATAAAATTTTTAGGCATTTTACCAAAAAAACTATTAGAGAATGATTAGCTTTTCTTTTGTGTCCTCATATACTGTTGCATCGAGTTGGAGTGTGAGCTTTTTATCACTTAGTTTTTCAACAACGATAATTGGTGTGAGATCGTAGTGGGACTCAAGAAGAAGTTGGCGAAGTTGGAGCTCTTGCTCAAAAGAGAGTGGGTTGTAGATAAGCTCTAATATGGTTGCATAGTTGCTTTTTGTGAGTTCATTGTAGCTTTGCAAAGTGAGAAATTTTACTTCATCTCTGTTGAGGTGTGCGAGATGTTTTTGTGTAAACTCTATGCGACCTTGAGCTTTTTTTCGTGGGAGTGTTGAGTAGCTCAGTGGATGGGCAGCAATCTCTATATTTTTTCCCTCTGTAAGGTTGCAAGAGAAGATGCGGTAGTTTAAAAACTTATGCTTTGTTATTTTATAGTCTATATTTTGTACTTCAAGTTCATTGCGCTTTGTGTATAGAGCAATTCTTTCCTCTATAGAAGCTGGAAGCATTGCACCTGAGATGGGAGAGAAAAGCTCATCGAGTAGCTTCTCTTGAGATGCTCTTTGGATACTCAAGCCATAGATACACCCGCAGTAGTCTTGACGATAGAGTTGCTGCTCCTTTGTCACTCGGCTTTGATCTTGTGTGCCACCACCTGAGCGATAATCAACACTAACAAACTTTACACCGTGCTTGGCATAAAAATCATCACCTATACGTTTGAGTTGCTCTTGTGATTTGAGTGGGCTTACAAGGAGGGTTGTGGTGATTTTGCTCTCACCAAGTTCAAGTGCTTTTTGGGCTGAAATGAGAAAACGTTTATCAAAACACACCTCACATCGAGCCCCTTTTTCTGGCTCATTTTCAAGTCCACGAACTGCTTTTAGCCACGATTCGTAATCATATTCACCCTCTAAAAGTTCAATGCCAAGTTTCTCACAACTGCGTTTGACATCAAGTAAACGCAGTTTATACTCAGAGTAGGGGTGGATGTTGGGATCATAGAAAAAACCTCTAAGTTTTTCGTGTGGAAAATCTTGTTGAAGTTTTTCTAAGAAAAAATGGCTATCAACGGAGCAGCAGATGTGAACTAAGATAGTATCGCCTTATTAAAAATTAGTCTCTTGACTCTACAACTTTGATAGAGTTGATTCCATCTTGTCCTTGAATCTGTTGAAGTACTTTAAAGCTCTCCTCATCATCCTCTTCAATCGCACCAAAAACAGTATGAACACCATCAAGGTGTGGACAGTCTACAAAACAGATAAAGAACTGGCTACCACCTGTATTTGGTCCAGCATGAGCCATAGAGAGTGTACCTGGGCGATGCACAGAAGTGTTAGAGTCTGTCTCACACTTGATTGCCCAATCAGGACCACCCATACCAGTACCATCAGGACAACCACCCTGAGCCATAAAACCTGGGATAACACGGTGAAAGTTAAGTCCATCATAAAAACCAGTATTTGCAAGGTGTGCGAAGTTTGCTACTGTATTTGGTGCTTCATCTGGAAAAAGTTTTACCCAGATAGTCCCTTTGTCTGTTTCTATTTTAGCCCATTGTTGCTTGAGCGATTCCTCTGCTGAGATGTTATAGTCTTTAAGTTGTGTTCTTCCAAACATTTTGACCCTTTATTTGTTTTTTTGCAATTATAGACAAATAATGGAAACAATGTTTAACTGAATCAAGCTTTAAAAAAAAAGCAAGAAAAGTTTTCAAGGAAAGATAAATTTTACTGAGATATAATTTTCGCAATTAATCTAAAAACAAGGACATATAAGATGTCAGAGAAACAAGTTTTTCAACCAAATAAAGAGTTTGCAAAAAACGCAAGAATAAAAAATATGTGTGAGTACAAAGCACTTCAAGAGGAGGCTTTGGAGGATTATGAGGGTTTTTGGGGTAGATTTGCCAAAGAGAATATAGAATGGATAGAGCCTTTTGAGGATGTACTTGATGAGTCAAATGCACCGTTTGTCAAATGGTTTAATGGTGGAAAACTCAATGTTGCGGCACAATG
>Ga0256837_1001207_pt1 | contig 18344 bp, 15 predicted proteins | sample 4562384metaG_FD_185976 | JGI IMG/M metagenome (GOLD analysis project Ga0256837, IMG submission 185976) | Hydrothermal vent microbial communities from Guaymas Basin, Mexico - 4561-384 | ecosystem: Environmental > Aquatic > Marine > Hydrothermal vents | place: Mexico: Guaymas Basin | collected...
AAAAATACAATAGAATTAAATGACCAAATATCAATTTTTGTATCACTTAGTGAAAAAAGTCAAACCATAAATTCAAATACTCTTGAGACACTTAAAAATAAACTCTCTCAATTATCACTTATGAATAAAAAAGGGATGATGATTCCACTAACAGAAGTTGTAAAAATTAGTGAGGGAAAATCATCCCCAATGATATATCATAAAGATTTAAAAACAATGGTAAATGTTATTGCTGAAACCGATATGGTATCTCAAGTTTATCCACTACTTGAAGCAAGAGAAACTATGATAGAGAAATTTGCTAACAAGTATGAAGTAACTAAGGTAGCAGGGATTACAACTTATATGTTTGATTTGAACCTGAAAGATAAAAAAACAGGAGAAAACTATCTATTAAGATGGGATGGTGAGATGAAAGTCACACTAGATACTTTCAAAGAGTTAGGTGGAGCTTTTATTGCTGCTCTTATTTTAATATTTTTATTACTAGTAATCTACTATAAGTCATTTGCTCTTAGTGGTATTGTTCTTGGTGGTAGTTTTCTATCAATCATTGGAGTAATTATTGGTCATTTCATAGCTGATTTAGTAACAACTGAGACATTTTTCTTAACGGCAACATCACTTATTGGATTTATTGCTCTTATGGGAGTTAGTTCAAGAAACTCTCTTTTACTTATAGACTTTGCAAAATCTCTAATAGAAGATAAAGGGATAGAAAAAAGAAGAGCAATAGCAATAGCAAGTGCTACAAGGGCTAAACCTATTATGTTAACAGCTATTGCTATTATACTTGGTTCTGCACTTCTAGCTAGTGACCCTGTATTTGGAGGACTAGGAGTTGCTCTAATATCTGGAACTGTTGCAGCTGTAATTATCTCACTAATCTTCATCCCAATACTTATGAATAAAACAAAAGCTATCTAAGATAAAGAGTATATTTCCATATCTTATGGAAATATAGTTTTTTTAGATATTAAATTATAAAAAAATTTATTAGAAGCTATGTATTCTAAAATAAATTTAGAATACATATATATGAGGAAGATTAAAGTCTAGCGTAGTTAACACTAAGACAAGCATCAAGAGAAGCTAATTCATTCAATGCAACATCATTAACAATATCATCCACTAAGATAACAGCTAATGCTTGAGAATCATTATTTCTTGAAAGTGAAAAATCTGCAATATTTATATTATTTTTAGCTAATGTTGAACCAATATTACCAATAACACCTGGTACATCAGAATTTTTAAATAAAATCATATCACCACTAAGTGCTACTTCTATATCAAAACCATCAATTGCGACAATTCTCTTAATACCATCATCAAAGATAGTTGCAGAGATAGTTGTTGTAGTCTCAGCTGTTGTAAGTTTTACAGTTATAAGATTCTTGAATACAGAAGAATCTGATAAAGCTTCTGATTCAATTTTAATACCTTTCTCTTTCGCAACAAAATCAGCATTAACATAGTTAATAGTATCATCACTATTTTGACTCATAGCACCAACAGCAACAAATGTAGAAAGAGAATCAACATAAGAAGCAATCTCACCATGACCACTAACTTTAATAGCTATGATTTGAGATTTATTTATTTGAGATTCTAGAAAACCAATTTTTTGTCCCATCTCTAAAAATGGCTTAACAAATGATGGTATTTTAGATTCATCAATTGGTAAATTCATAGCATGAGCAAAAGAGATACCTTTAGCAGCTTCTATTGCATTAGTTGCAGCTTGAGTACCGATATTGTACTGAGATTCAAATGTATTAGCACCAAGATGTGGAGAAACACAAATATTATCAAGTTCAAGTAAAGGATGATCAGTCGCAGGTTCTTTCATAAATACATCAATACCAGCAAAACGAATTTTTTTAGATTTAAGACCATTAAAAAGTGCTTCTTCATTATAAAGACCACCTCTAGCACAGTTAATTAAAACCACACCATCTTTCATTTTACTAATCTCTTCTTCACCAATTATATTAAGTGTTTCTGAATTCTTAGGAGTATGGATAGTGATAATATCACATGCTAAAATATCTTCAAAATTTTTAGTATAACTCATATCACAATCTGTAACCTTTGATGGATGAATATATGGGTCATAAGCAACTATATCCATCTCAAAAGATTGAGCCCGTTTAGCTACACGAGAACCGATATTACCAAAACCGATAACACCAAGTTTCTTACCTTTCATCTCATGTCCATACCATTTTTCTCTTTTCCAGATTCTTTGGTTTTTAAGATGATCATGTGAGTATGGGAACATTCTCATACATGAAAGCATATGAGTCATAGTAAGTTCAACAGCAGCAATAGTATTAGCAGTTGGTACATTCATAACTATAATACCCTCTTTTGAACATCCTGGGATATCTACATTATCAACACCAACACCAGCACGAACTATTGCTTTCATATTTTTAGCTTGTGCTATAAACCTAGCATCTACATCAGTTGAACTTCTTGTAATTGCCACATCAGCTAATGGGATTATTTTTTCAATTAGCTCTGCTTTATCTACATCTGCTGCCATAATGAAATTAATATTTTCATCATTTTCCAACATTTTAAGTCCAGCTTCATGAATATGATCACAAACTACTACGGTATGTTTTTGCATTTATTTTTCCTCAGTATACGGCACAAGAGTTGCCGAAATTTGATAGTTTTTTAGTACTTTAACGAGAGAGTTAAGTTTATCTTTTTTATCTGAATAGATTATTAAGTTTAAACTATGCTCATCTTTTTTAAGATAATATTGTAAATTATGATTTTTTAACTCCTCTTTTAAACAGAAAAGTTGATAAGGGTCTAAAATAGAAGCAGAGAACTTATATTTAGTTAAATCTTTAATTTTTTTATCTAAATTCAGTTTAATATAAACTTCACTTACAGGATAATAATATCCCTGCTGTTCAGTTTTAGCGAAATTATCTAACCAATTTCTTTTTATATCTTCTTTAACCAATTCTTTAGTAAATACCAAAGGTTTCGGTTCACTAATATCTTTAGAGATATTAATAGTAAATACAAAAAATATAATAAAAATAGCCACCCCAATCATTACGATTGGAGCAAACCATTTTATTAAATTTTGCATTTATATTACTTGATTTTATCTTTAATTAAATCACCTAAAGAGTGACTTTCATTATCATTAATCTCTTCAAGTAAAGCTTGATTTTTGATATAGTCTAATTTTTTAACAGATAAACGGATACGATCACGACGAGTATCAATAACAGCAATAGCTGCTTCAATCTCTTGTCCTACTTCTAGCTCTTCTTTTACAAGTGGAGTTAAATCCTCATCACGAATAAGTGCATCAACACCATCTTCTAATGATACAAATACACCGAAATCTTTAATATCACGGATAGTACCTGTAACAACAGAGTTTACTTTATGCGTTGTAGCAAATTTATCAATAGGAGATTCTAAAAGAGTTTTTCTATTTAAAGAAATCTTTTGATCTTCAGAATTAATTTTAGCAATTTTAACTTCAATCTCATCTCCAGATTTTAAAACATCTTTACATTTAGTATTTTTGTCCCAAGAGATATCTTGATTATGTAAAAGACCTTCTACACTAGCTATACGAACAAATGCACCAAAGTCAGTTAATGATGTAATTGTACCAGTAACAACATCACCCTCTTTATAGTTTTTAATAAATTCATCAAATGGTTTTGGTAAAAGTTTTTTCAATGAAACACGAAGTTTATGAGTATTAGGATTAATTTCTATAACTTCAACATCAATCTCTTCACCAACAGTTAAATAATCATTAGGATTTTTAACATTCTTATCCCATGAAATTTCTGAAATATGTAAGAAACCTTCAATATCATTTCCTAAATCTACAAATACACCATAAGCTTCAATATTTGAAACAGTTACAGTAATTGTATCACCTTCATCTAATTCTGATTCTACTTCAGCCCATGGATCTGGAAGAACAGCTTTAATAGATAATGAAAGGTGTCTTTTATCTTTATCATAAGAGATAGCTTTAACAGTTACAACATCACCCTCTTTATAAAGTTTAGATGGATTAACTGGACCTTTGTAGCTAATTTCATTGTAATGAACTAAACCATCAACTCCACCAACATCTACAAACATACCATAACTAGTAATTTTTTTAATCACACCTTCAACAATAACATCTTCAGCCATTAGTTGATCGATAATCTCTTTTTTCTTTTTTCTTTCTTCGTTAAATAGTTTACGACGAGAAACAATTATAGAGTTCTCAGCTTCATCAACTTTAACAACTTGAGCTTTAATTTTACGACCAACAACATCATCAGTATCTTTGAAAGCTGCTAATGAACGAGGCATAAAAAATGATACAGCATCAGCTTCTACTACATAACCACCACGGTTCTTTTTAGTAATAATACCTTCGATAACTACATCTTCAAAATCTTCTTTGTGTGCATCAATAAACTCAATAGTTTTTTCTTGCTCTAAAACTTTTTTATATGAAATCTTAGGTCTTTCGTTATAATAACCCATAACCATAACTTTGATTTTGTCACCAGTGTTAAACTTACGCTCACCATCAACAGTAATCTCTTCTAAACTAAGAATACCTTCTAGTTTATCACCAACACCAACTAATGCTCTATTTTCATCCTCTTGGATCTCAACAATTTCACCCTCAACTATACGGCTAGTCTCTTGTTTTTTCTCGCTTGCAGCAAACATCTCTGCAAAATTTTCTTCTTCTTCAAATGATTCGTTATCGAACGCCATGTACCTATCCTCTTGTGCATAAAAATTGTTGTGATTATATCTAAAATATATTTATTTTTTTATTAATGCAGTTGAATTTAATAGTAATTTTAAGATAAGTGTTAATTAAATATAACTAATTAACACTATTTTGAATCGAATTTACAACATTTTGTATAATCCAGTCTGGAGTAGAAGCTCCAGCACTAATACCACAAAACTTTTTCGAAGTTAACCAAGAGAAATCAATATCATTTTCATCCTCTATATGATAACTATCTTTGCAATTATCACTAGCAATACTAAATAATTGTTTTGTATTAGATGAATTTTTACCACCAATAACAATCATGATATCAGCTTTTTTAGAAATTTTTCTAACAGCTTCTTGATTTTCAAATGTTGCATTACAAATGGTATTAAAAACCCTAACTTCTTTATGCCTAGGTATTAAATAGTTTGCAATTTCCATATATTCTTCAACTTTTCTAGTAGTTTGAGCAACTAGAACTATTTTATCTCTTAGCTTAATACCTTCTAAATCTTTTGAACATGTAACAACCATTGCACCATTTGTGGCATAACTTTTCACACCCTTTATCTCTGGATGAGCTTCATCTCCAAAAATAACTATGTCATATCCTTCTTCACTCATCTCTTGACAAATTTGCTGAGGCTTAGTCACATATGGGCATGTAGCATCAACAACATTTACGCTATTATTTTTCAACTCTACTAATTCATTTTTAGGTATACCATGAGTTCTTATAACAGCCTTTTCACCAGCCTTAAAACTTTTGTAATCATCACTCAAACCAACATTAAAATCTTTTTCAAGCCTTTTAATCTCTTTTGAGTTATGAATTAAAGCTCCATAAGTAGAAGAATTTTTATTTTCTTCAGCTATTTTAATAGCTCTCTTAACACCAAAACAAAAGCCATAACTCTCTGCTAATTCAATAATCATTAACTTAATTTAACTTTTGTTATTTTACTAAGTAATTCAAAGAAATTTGGAAAAGATGTATTTATACAATCTATATCAGTTACTTCCATGCCACATTTTAAACCTGCTATAATAAAACTCATTGCAATTCTATGATCTCCATGACTATCAATAGTAGCATTTGATAATGTTCCACCTTTTACCGTGTAACCATCTTCATACTCTGTTGTTTCTATCCCACAAGATTTCAATCCATCTACAACTGTTGAGATTCTATCTGATTCCTTTACACGCAATTCCTCTGCATTTTTAACTACACTAATACCTTTAGCACAAGCAAAAGCAATAGAAAGAGCTGGTAATTCATCTATCAACCATGAGATATTTTTATCAACTGTAATTGCTTGAAGAGGAGCATATTTAACCGTAATATCACCGATAGGTTCATACTTATCATCTATCATTTTATAAGAGATATTAGCACCCATTTTTTCAAGTGTCTTAAATGCTTCTATTCTTGTTTCATTTAAAGTAATACCCTCTAAAATAACTTTAGAATTTGGTGTAATAGCAGCAGCAACTGCGAAGAAAAAAGCACTTGATGGATCAGCTGGCACTCTAATATCTAATGGAGACAGTAGTTCTTTCATTGGTGAAATAGTAGTTACTAATCCATCTACACTTATCCCTGCACCCATCCCTTTTAACATTCTTTCAGTATGATCTCTACTTAATTCAGGTTCAGTATATTTACAAACACTATCGGCTCTAAGTGCAGCTAAAATCATAGCACTTTTAACTTGTGCTGATGCTATTTTACTCTCATAATTAAAAGCTTTTAATGAAGCTCCTCTTATGCTTATTGGAGCTAAATTACCATTATCTCTTCCGTCAAGCTTAGCACCTATATCACGAAGTGGAGCAGTAACTCTTTTCATTGGACGACGACGAAGATATTCATCACCTGTTAAAACAAAATGACCATTTGCTGAACTTAAAAAACCACAAAAGAGTCTCATACCTGTTCCAGAGTTACCACAATCTAAAATTTCACTACTCTCTTTAATTCCATCTGATGTTATCTTAATAGTAACACCATCATCTTCTATTTTAGCACCAAGGTTTCGTACTATTTCTAAAGAGTTTAAAGTGTCTTCAGCTCTTAAAAAATTTTTAATAACACTTGTTCCAGAAGCTAACATACTAAACATAACTGATCTATGTGATATAGATTTATCTGGTGCTATTTGTGAAGTAATTAAAGAAAACTCCCCAGATACTTCTACTTTTACTTTACTCATCTAATACCAATTCCTAATTCATTTTTTAAGGCATCTAAAATAGAATCCATAGACGATGTAATGTCTTCCTCTTCTAATGTTTTATCATTAGATTGTAATATAAATCTTATTGATAAACTAACATTATCACCTAAACTTTCATCACTGTATTTATCTACCGGATAAAAGCTAATTAACTCATCACTAGCACTTGAGTTGATTACACTTTTCACTTTATCATAATTCATACTTTTAGGCATTATGATACTTAAATCTCTGTTAGATGCTTGATATTTTGAACTATTTTTCGCAACTTTTAAAACATAAGGTATCTTTTCAAAATCTAACTGACATAAATAAGCTGAAGTGATTCCATACTGTTTTTCTACCTCTGGATGAACTCTAAATAGTTCTCCTATTTTTTCACCATCTATCATAACAGCAGCACTTTGATAAGTATGAGACAGTTTATGTGAAGTTTCATATTCAATTAACTCAAACTCACCAATAACATCTGATATTTTTTGAACAAATGTTCCAAAATCAATCAGTTCAGGTTTACCCTTATTTATAATAGATTCGTTTTCTTTATTTCCACAAAATATAAATCCAATTTTCAACGATTCTTCACGCTTAGAGTTAAAAACAGATCCAACTTCAAAAAGTTTAACTTGAGAATAACCATTTTTAAAATTATTTGAAGCAGATTTTAATAGCCCTGTATGCAATGTAGTTCTAAGTGTATCTAATGTTTTAACAATTGGATTAAGTAGTTCTAACTCTGATTCGATAGTTTCAAAACCATATTTTACAAGAGTTTTTTTCTCATCAAATACAAAATGTACACTCTCAAAAAAACCACTTTGAGCACAACGATGTCTAAAAATAGTTCTTTTTTTATAATCTAAATAATCATCTTTAAGACGATTTTCCTCTTTAAATGTAAAAGCTTTTGATGGAATATTATCGATTCCTACTAATCTTACAATCTCTTCAATAACATCTTGTTTATTAACAATATCATGACGATATTGAGGGACTTCAATAACAAAACTATTTGCTGAAGATTTTGCTGTACCAAAACCAAGATTTTTAAAAATTTTATTTATAGCAACTTTATCTATATCAGCACCAATAATCTCATCAATCTCTTGTTTAGTTAAACTAATAATAATATTTTTATATTTAGTTTCTGTTTCGATTGTTCCACTAAAGATTGCTGAATTTGAATTTTTACTAATATGGTTCAAGCAAAGTGATATACCTAAATTTAATTTTGGTTCACTCCCTCTTGATGTGTTATAAAAAATTGGACCTTTATCTATTTTATTAATATACATATTTTTAGAGATTAAATCTGGGGCTATATAACTAGCTTCTAAAAGTACCATTCCATCTTTTTTAGTAAACATAGATTCTTCATCTTGTATAACACCAACTATTGACGCTTTTTTAGTTGCCATTACAGATATATAATTTTGCTCATCTCTAATAAGATCAATTTTTGCCATTTTATTATCATCAGAGAAAAAATTAAAATCATATGCTCTAAGTACTACACCTGTGCTATGCATAGTATAAAATATTATAGATTCAATATCTGAATCTTTTTTCTCATCAATCTGTGCAAGTCTAAGCTTAATCATTAAAGGTAATGACAAATCATTTAACTCAATTACTTTATATAAAAGATTTGCTTCTAAATCTTTTATATGAGTTAAACTTAAAATTCTACCAACACCTCTTTTATCTTCATTTATAGCTGTTTTTTGTTCTTTAAGTGTTCTATCCAATGCAGCACTTAAATCTCTAGCAACACCATATATACTTAAACAATCACCTCTATTTGCTGTTAATTCTATCTCAATTAATTCATCATTTAAAAAGAGGTTTTCATTAACTTCTTGTCCAAGTTCATATTTACCAATGCTATCGTCTAGTTCTAAAATACCATTTTCAATAGTTTCTAAACCAATTTCAGAAGATGAACAAATCATCCCTTCACTCTCTACCCCACGAAGTTTAACTGGCTTTATAACCAACCCACTTGGCATCACTGAACCAATAGTAGCAACAACTACATCAAGCCCTACTCTAACATTTGAAGCACCACATACTATTTGACGGATACTAGTCCCAATATCTACTGTACAAATATTTAACTTATCAGCATTTGGATGTTTTTCACACTCTATAATTTTACCAAAAACTATCTTTTTAGGTATATTATAACTCTCTATTCTATCTACTTCTAAACCTATCGAATTAAATGTTTTTGCTAAATCTTTTGTAGATATGCCATCTAAATCTATCCACTCATTTAACCAACTTCTAGTAACTATCATTGAAACTGCTCCAATAGTTTAATATCACCTTCAAAAAGAGAACGAAGATCTCCAATCTTATGGATAAGCATTGCAAATCTTTCCACACCTAATCCAAATGCATACCCACTCACATCTTTATAATTAACAGCTTCAAATACATTAGGATCAACTATTCCACACCCTAAAACTTCTAGCCAACCAGTTTTTGAACATACACGACAACCTGAACCTTCACAAAATACACAAGAGATATCTACCTCTGCCGATGGCTCTGTAAAAGGAAAAAATGATGGACGGAATCTTACTTCAATATCACCAAACATATATTTTAAGAAGTCTTCTAAAATATACTTTAAATTAGCAAAAGACACTTTACCCTTTTTATCAACAAGTAAACCCTCTATTTGATGAAACATTGGTGTATGAGTTAAATCATAGTCTCTTCTAAAAACTGCACCAGGAGCAATCATTCTAATAGGTGGTTTAGTACTCATCATAGTTCTAATTTGAACGGGAGAAGTATGTGTACGAAGAAGCATTTCATCTTTAAAATAAAAAGTATCTTGCATATCACGAGCAGGATGATATTTAGGTAAGTTTAATGCTTCAAAATTATTAAAATCATCTTCAATCATTCCACCTGTTTTTACAGTAAAATTCATCGAAGAAAAATATTCAACAATTTTATCCATTGTTTCCATAACAGGGTGTAAAGCTCCTGCTTGAGACGATGTACTAAAAAGTGAAACATCAATAGATTCTTTTTTCATAGCTTCTTGAAGTTCCATTGTTTGTATAGTTATTTTTCTAGCAGTAAATTCATTCATAAGTGAACTTTTATGAGCATTTAACTCTTTCGCTATTTTTGATTTTTCTTCATTTGGAGCAGACTTCATCTTAGCAAATTCAGCTGCTAATACACCTTTTTTACCAAACACTGAGATGCGAATCTCTTCTAGTGTCTCTACACTCTGTGCTTCTTTTATTTTTTCATACCACTCTTTCAAATAAAGGCTCCATAGTCGTTAAAATTTAATTTAATAGTATATTATAAAATGTTTTATAAATAGCTTCATAAGTTATAAAATGTGCTACAATTACACCTACTAACAAATATAAATAAAGGAAAGTAAATGTGCTTATTTTGTAAAATCGTAAATAAAGAGATACCATCAAATATTATATTAGAAAATGATGAGTTTATCGCTTTTCATGATATCAATCCAAAGGCTCCTGTTCATATCTTAGCAATCCCAAAGCTTCATATTGATAGTTTTAATGAAATAAAACCTGAACTTATGGCAAAAATGAGCAGTTTTATCCAAGAGATAGCAAATGAGGTTAAAATTGATAAAACTGGATACAGAGTTATCACAAATGTTGGTGATAATGGAGGACAAGAGGTTCAACATCTGCACTTTCATATTCTAGGTGGAGCAAAACTTAAATGGGGTCATTTCAGTGATGCAGATCCTCAAGGACATTTTTAAAAAAAGCCCTTCGAGTTCCCACTATACTCTCTTCTTGCAAGAGAGGTAAATTCACATAAATTCATAACCCATTTTTAAAAGTATTTACCTCAAATTTCATCTCATCTTGATGTAATACACTTACTTTCATCTATTTACTTGTCAAATAATTTTTAAAATATTCTAATTGCTCTAATGTTCTCTTTGTTGCAGTTCCACCAGCAGATATTCTAGCATTCATAGAGTGTTTTAAACCTAAATATTCCATAACATCTTCATTGATTCTATCATCAATCTCTTTTAGATATTTAAACTCCATTTTGGATAAATCAACATTAATCTCTTCACCTTTAGCAACTGCACGACCAGTAATAAAATGAGCTTCTCTAAAAGGAACATCACATTTTTCAACTAAATAATCTGCTAAATCTGTTGCACTTAGATGTCCAACAGCACAAGCTGATTCCATATTATGAGATTTTACTTCCATTGTTTTAATAGCTTCTTTTAGAATCTCTAAAGATATTTCAGCTGTTTCTATTGCATCAAAAACACCCTCTTTATCCTCTTGAGTATCTTTATTATAAGCTAATGGTAAACCTTTCATAACAGTTAGAAGTCCCATTAGCGAACCATAAACACGACCAGTTTTTCCACGAAGAAGTTCTGGAACATCAGGGTTTTTCTTTTGTGGCATAATAGATGAGCCAGTTGAATATTCGTCACTTAGCTCAATAAAACCAAACTCATAAGATGACCACATTACCAACTCTTCACTCAAACGAGAGATATGCATCATCATAGTAGATATATTAAATAAAATTTCCAAAGCGAAATCTCTGTCACTAACTGTATCTAAACAGTTTATACTTACAGAATCAAAACCTAAAAGTTCTGCTGTTTTATCTCTATCAATATTGTGTGGTGTACCTGCCAATGCTGCACAACCAAGTGGAGATATATTATTTCTTTTTACAGATGATTCAAATCTCTCTATATCTCTTTTAAACATTGAAAGATATGCACCTAAATGAAAGGCAAAATTAATTGGTTGAGCGTGTTGAAGATGTGTCATACCTGGTAAAAGTGTTTGGGTATGTTTATCAGCAACAACAATTATCTCGTCCATAAGTGATATTAATGCTTTAGAAATCTCTTTATTTTTTCTTAACACAAAACGGCGAAAATCAACAGCAACTTGATCATTTCTACTTCTAGCAGTATGAAGTTTCTTACCAGTATCACCAATAATAGCTGTTAATCTCTTTTCGATACCCATATGTAAATCTTCATCAGATATTTTCCATTCAAACTCACCAGATTCTATCTCACTTTTAACCTGAAGTAAACCATTTTCTATTAGTTTTAGTTCCTTGGCTGTTAAAATCCCTTGTTGAGCCAACATTGTTGCATGAGCTATCGAACCCTCAATATCCTCACGATATAATTTTCTATCATACATTATTGAAGCGTTAAACTGATCTAAAAGTGTTGAAGCACTTGCAGAAAAACGACCTGACCACATTTTATCCATTATTATTTCCTTTTACTTTCTATTATTTTTTTAATTGCAAGTTGGAACATTTCCACTATCTTTTGCAAATTCAACTAAAAAATCTCTTAAATGCTTTAGCTTTTTCTTATACTTTTCACTATTAAAGTATTTCCACGATTCTTGTGCTTTTTCATTTGAAGTGTGAACTTTTGCTAACTTTTCACCATCTTTTCCAATCTGCTCTTCCCACTGCTCAATTGTTAGGCTAGATATAAACTCTTGAGGTTTTGAATGACAAGATATACATTTTTTTGAAAATTCTCTTTGCCCCTTATAAACTGCTCCACTCAATGGCATAGAAGATAAAAATATTAATGTGATTACATATAAAATATATTTATTCATTACTCAACCCCTTTAATTATTGGTTATGTTACATCATTAATCATTATGCCATGCTTATTGAATTCTACTAATTATAAAAATTATAATTGATATTTTTTATATAATTTATCTTCAATATCCCATAATTTTCTTTTTTTAAGTGATTCTATAACACTTTGTGTACAATCAACATCATCTGGCCATTCCCTAGTAAATCCATCTATAGGCTTTTTATTTGTACCATCTATCCCAACCATAAGACCAGAGATAAAAATATCTCTTTCAGCATCTATATTATTTGTAACTCTCCAAACTAACATATAAGGATTTGTTACATCATTTTTTATATCATCCACAAAAACAACTATTCTTATATTTGTACTCAATGATATTAAAGCATCAAAATATTCTTTTACTGTTTTGTTTTTATTTACAGTAATAACTGTAATTGGATTTTTTGTTCTAGTCATATATTGTTCTAACTTCATAGCATTAGGAATTAATTTCTTAACTTTTACAAAAAGTTCATCATCCATTAAAAGTTGTGGTGCTTCAACTTCTAGTGCTGATGTAGCATCTATACCCAATTTTCCACCAACTAATGTCTCTGGTGAAGAGTGATCAAGAGCATCTAAGATTCCCTCTGTAATAAACATAGACTTTGGAGTAAACCTATTTAAAACATAAGTTGCAAAAGCTTCATAATTTTCTAATTTTGGAGCTTTTTCATCCACAAAAATAGCATGTTTCACAAAACTCATCTGTCCTGCTCCCCAAAAAGCATGCATAAATTGTTTTGCATGACCTTTATAAAGTGGTTGCATTTTTGCAAGTATCAGATTGTGAAAACCAGAGTTTTCTGGCATATGGTAATCCAATAAATCTGGAACAGTAGTTTTTAGTAATGGGAAAAATATTTTTCCAGTAGCCCAACCCATATATTTGTCTTCTAATGGTGGTTTTCCAACAACAGTTGCTAAAAATACTTTATCTTTTTTTGTTGTAATTGCACTCACTTCCATAACTGGATATGATTCTTCTAAAGTATAATACCCCGTATGATCACCAAAAGGTCCTTCAATTTTCAGTTGAGTTGTATCGACCCACCCCTCAATAACATAATCAACATCTTCAGGAATATAAAGTGGAGTAGTTAAAGATTTAACAAGTTTTGCTGGTGTTTTTGTAATGAGACCATACATTAAAAGCTCATTAACACCATAAGGAAGTGGAGCAGTTGCACACCAAGTATAAAGTGGGTCACCACCAATAGCTACACTAACAGGCATTTTTTTACCAGCTTTTTGATATTGATCAAAAAAGTGAGAACTATCTTTATGAATTTGCCAATGCATCCCTAGATGATTCTTATCATAAACTTGAAGTCTATACATCCCAAGATTAACTAACTCCCCATCAAGAGATTGTGTATATACTTGACCCATTGTAATAAAAGGACCTCCATCTTGTTCCCAAGTTGTTAAAACTGGAAGTTTTGATAAATCAATATCATCATTAAGATATTTAACCTCTTGACAAGCACCCTCACCTTTTAATCTTTTTGGAAAAATATTTTTTAGTGAAAATAGCTGAGAAGCCATTGAAATTTTATCCATAAAACCTGCTGGTGGCTTCATATGTAAAAGATTTGTAATCTCATCAGCAACAGATTCTATTGTTCTACCAAAAAGTAGTTCACATCTTTTATATGAACCAAAAACATTCATAAATACTGGCTCTTCAAATTTTACACCAGTTTTTTTATCCACTACATTTGTAAATAAAAGTGCTTTCCCACCATCCTCTTTTTTCACTTCAGCATAAGCTAAATGTGGAATCTCAAGATATATATCTAATGCATCATCTATAACTTTTAATTCATTATTTCTTTTTAAAAGGTCTATTGTTTTTTTCATTTATATCTCTTTGATTTTAATTTATTAAAATTCTTATATTCTTTGAGGCATCTCATCTTTAAATGCGATTTTTTCTGCATTTTTCAATAACTCTAAAGCACCATTATCTATCATTTTTTGAGCAAGTTCTAAGCCTATGTTTTTAGATTCACCCATTTTTACAATTAACTTTTCTTGCATAATGTTTGTACCATCAGGGAAACCCAACATAACTCTAAATATTATGTTATCTTCCTTTACAACTGCATTACAAGCAACAGGAGCAGAACAACCAGCACCTATTTTAGATATAAAATCTCTCTCTATTTGTGTACAAATAAAAGTATTTTCATCTTTTAAACTCTCAGCTATCTCTCTTATTTTTTCATCCCCACACACTATCTCAATTCCAAGAGCTGCCTGACCCATTGGTGGAATCATCATATCAAGAGATAATTTTTTTGTAAATGGAATATCTTTTAATAAATCTAATCTATGAAGACCAATCCATGCTAAAATAATTGCATCATACTGACCTTCACTAAGTTTTCTAAGTCTAGTATTTACATTCCCTCTCAGGTCTTTTACTTTTAAATCTGGTCTAAGTTGTAAAAGTTGCATTCTTCTTCTCAAACTTGTAGTTCCAACTACTGCACCTTGAGGTAAATCTTCAATACTTTTATAAGTATGCGATAAAAACACATCACTTTGATCTTGTCTTTGAGTTACAGAAACAAGTTCTAAGCCCTCAGGAATATATGTAGGTACATCTTTTAAACTATGCACTGCAATATCAGCATCTCCTGCCAACATTGCATCTTCCAATTCTTTTGTAAAATGCCCTTTTCCACCAATAAGTGCAAGTGGTTTATCTAAAACTTTATCACCATTACTTACAATTTTATTTAACTCAACTGTTACATCTGGATATGCAGATTCAATTCTATCTTTAATATGGTATGCTTGCCATAGTGCTAAATCTGAAACTCTTGTAGCAATAGTTAATTTATTCATTCTATTTAACCTGCTTAAATTTTTGTTTACTTTTATCTATTTTACCATCAAAAAACATTGTTGGAGTTCCACCAACCATAAGTTCATTTGCTACAAACATATCGTACTCTAATTGTTTTAGTACATCTTTAGATTTTAAATCTTTTTCAGTTATATCTGTTTTCATAGCTTTATTGAAAAGTTTTAATATCTTTTTAATATCTTTCTCTCTTGAGGCAACTTTAACCTTATAAAGTTTTAATGTAAGATTCTTTTTACCTTTTAACTCTGCTGCGATTGTCGCTTTTACTAAAACCAACGCTGCTGGATGAATATTTTCTAAAGGAAAATGGTAATAATATATAGCAAAATCTTTAGGTCTTTTTTTCATATATTCTATAGAAGCAGGAACAAATTTTCTACAAAATGGGCATAATGGATCAGAGAAAATAGCTACCTTATGTTTAGCATTTTCATTACCATAAATTAGATTATGTTTTTTATAATACTCAGGTTTAAAAGATGGATTTATCATATCTCTTAAATCTTTACCTGTATTCATATCTACTAACTCTTTAGTTATCACATTTCCATCAGTAAACCAAATCATCTTTTGTCTTACTTGACGACTTTTAGATTTTTCTTTTAAAGTTGCTTCAACTTGAACAACCATAGCATCCCAATCTTCCAAATTTTTAACATCAAATCTATCTATAACTTTAACCTTAAGATTTGATAAACTTTTATTACCACTTAAAGCTTTACTTAAAAACTTCTCAACTTTTTCATCTATATTCCCAGCAACCGATACACTACTTAGTAGTAGAGTTATCGCTAATAATTTCAACATCAATGACATTTGAATCCTTTTTTATATTATTTTGAGTGAATTTTGTATTACACTTACCTGATTTTACATTATAACGATTAACAAACATTGTTGTTAAAACACTAAATTGCATTAAAATACCTAAAATATCTGTAAAAAAACCAGGTATTATAAGTAGTATAGCTCCAAAAATTGTAAAAAGATTTAAGTTTTGGAACTGTTGCAAATCTATACAGTTATATGAAACAGCTTGCATATTTTGAGTTAATGTTTTTCTAAAATTTAGTAAAATAGATATACCAATAAATGCACTAAACATTATCTCAACAAATGTCAATAAACCACCTAAATATGATGAAATATTAACAGAAATAATTACCTCTAAAAAAAGATAAAGTACAAAATATTTCATTCTATATTAATTCCATCATTTTAGAATAAATATCATCAACACTTACAGAAATTTTCTCTTTTGTTTTTCTATCAAAAATTTGTACAATTCCATTTATTAACTCTTTTCCAATAATCACTGTATAAGGAAAACCAATAAGTTCAGCATCTTTCATTTTAAAACCAAATCTCTCTTTTCTATCATCTAAAATCACTTCTACATTAGAATCTTGAAGCTTTGAATATAACTCTTCAGCTAACTCAACTTGAGCCTCTTTTTTAATATCTGAAATCATAATATTTACCATATATGGAGCTGTTGATTTTGTCCAGATACAGCCACTTTCGTCATGATTTTGCTCTATTACAGATGCAACTAAACGACTTATACCGATACCAAATGTTGCCATCTCATAAGCTTTAGGCTTACCATTTTCATCATTAAATTTTGCATCAAGAGCCGATGAATATGTGTCACCAAGTTGGAAAATATGTCCAACCTCTATCCCTTTTTTAAAGCTTAATTCTCCACCACAAGAACATTTTTCATCTATTTTCTTCGTTTGTAACTCTTCATAAGATTTTTCATTTAAAGCATCTATCTCTTCATCAGTTTCAAATATAGTTTCAATATTTGCTCCATATTCACAACTGTCACATACAACAATAGTATCTTCACCACTATCTGCTAAAACATGAAACTCTTTACTTCCATCTCCACCAATAGCACCAGAATCTGCTTGAACAACTCTAAAATCAAGACCTAATCTAGTAAAAATCTTTTTGTATGTAGATTCCATCATATCAAATTCTCTAACCATATCCTCTTTTGAAGCATGAAAAGAATAAGCATCTTTCATCAAAAATTCACGACCTCTTAAAAGACCATATCTAGGTCTTGCTTCATCACGAAACTTAGTATTGATTTGGTATAAATTTAAAGGTAAATCTTTATAAGAAGTTGCTCTATTTTTCACAAGTTCAACCATCGCTTCTTCATTTGTAGGGCTTAATACAAACTCATTTTGATGTCTATCTTTGATTCTTAGCATCTCTTTGCCCATAGTATCAGCACGACCACTTCTATCCCATAAACTAAGTGGTGTTATAAAACTAAGTTGTACTTCATTACAACCAGCTTTATCTAACTCCTCTTTTACGATTCTTCTAATCTTCTCTAGTACAATTTTTCCTAATGGCATAAAATTATAAAGTCCAGCACCCTGTTGATTTATAAAACCACCTCTTACTAAAAACTGATGTGATGGTAATGTCGCATCTGATGGAATCTCTTTAGTTGTTGGTATAAATGATCTACTTCTTCTCATAAATTTCCTTTTTATCTTCTAACTCTTTTGATATATAATTCATCATAGTATTTGTTATATCAGTTCTACTTTTCTCATCAGAATTTCTCATTTGAGAAACCATATCGTGCAAAAATCTTTTGAATGCTTGTTCACACATTTTTTGTGCTTCATTCTCATACTCTTTAGGTATAAACCCTTTTGAAACTACCCTTTTTGTTTCTTCCTCTGCAGATTTATAAGCCCTCATATAAATCTCTTTTATCATAGG
>Ga0256837_1001208_pt1 | contig 18341 bp, 11 predicted proteins | sample 4562384metaG_FD_185976 | JGI IMG/M metagenome (GOLD analysis project Ga0256837, IMG submission 185976) | Hydrothermal vent microbial communities from Guaymas Basin, Mexico - 4561-384 | ecosystem: Environmental > Aquatic > Marine > Hydrothermal vents | place: Mexico: Guaymas Basin | collected...
CTGATGAAGTTTATAATACATGGATTAAAAATTACAATATTGAAACAAAAAACTTGTTACAAAATGTAGCATAATTAATGGAATAAAAAATATTATGAATTTGGTCTTGACAAATGGGGACATTATACTCTGCTATGGAAACCAGTAGTTTTAATATATTGCATTAAACTTGTTTAGTGCTTGGGTAGTTCACTTCAATTCTTTTTCTAAATCAATTAAACAATTTAAAACATCATCAATTAAAATATCACTTTCTATTACATTTGATGATGCTTCAAAAATATTATCAATAGCATTTTTAAATTTATCTCTTAAATCTTCAATAGTTCTTATATTTTTTTTCAATTCTTTAACATCAAAAATTTGTTTTAATTTATAAAGTCTTGAAGAAAATTTATCACTATCATCTTCAAATCCCTCTTCTATCAAATCTAATTCTAAAGATTTAAATTGTTTTTTTATATGTTTAATTTCTTTTATCTCATTTTCAATCGCATTTTTATACATATTACAAATTTCAAATACTTTCATTACTAATTCTTTATGTATTGGGGCTGGTTTATTTTGAGATTTAAAAAAATCAAATAAAGATTGTTTAATAAATTGATATTCTATTTTAGTATTTGAACTATAAGCACTAATTCCAGCAAATTCTATATCATAATCATCTAAATTTTCTTCTATAATTTCTAATACTTCTTCAATATCACTATCTGCTCTTAAATCTGCTTTATTTGCTACAATATATAAAAATTTATTACTGAAATCTATTTTAGACAAAAACTCTAAATCACTTGCTGGTAATGTTCCATTTGAATCAAGACCAACTATCCAAATAAGAACATTAGCATTATCGATAAATTCATAAGCTGTTTTCTTATCTTCATCTGTAAAACCATCACTAATGGCAGGATTATAACCTGGTGTATCTATAAAACATATATGTTCAAAATATTCTTTATTAAAAGGGGTTCCTATTATCATAAAAGGCATAATATCTTTCAAATTAAATTCAAAAGATTTAACAAAATTATGTGATAATTTTTTATAAAGTCCATTTGGAATATCTATAATTCCTCCCTTATTTGTAAAACCTTTTATAATATTATTATTTTGAGAAATAACATAACTAGGTATTGCTGTTACAGGTTCAATTCCTATTGGTAATGTAATATCATTATGAGAAAAAAAACTACTTACAAATTTTGATTTTCCACTGCTAAATCCCCCTCCAATAGCTATTAAATTTCTTTTATATAAATCCGGAAAAGATGCCACTAATTCTAATTCTTTTAAAATATTTTGTAAAATTATTAAAACATTTGCTTCCTCTTTTAAAGAATTTTCATTATTAGCAAATTCAATAAAATCATTATTCAATAAATTTTTAAACTCTTCAATACCTTGATTATCTATATTTTTAGCACTCAATAACTTAGATACTATATTATATTTTTCTTCTATGGAAACTTTTTTCATTTTTATACTTCCTCTAATTCTTTTAATAAATTATTATATTTTTCCAAAGTCAATTCTTTTGTGCTTATCTTTTCTTCTAATTTTTCTATTTCATTTTTATAATGAGAAAAAATATTTTGTGATAAATCTTGTTTTTCTAATGACTTTATCAATTTTTTTCTATAAGATTTTAAATCATTTTTTACTCTTTCCTCCAAAGAATAAATATAATCTCTTGCTTCATCTAAATACTCTTCAGCCATTTTAGATTTCAAAACACCACTTTTTCTTAAATCATTTGGTAAAACACCTGTGTAACTAATTGATGGATATTCAATTGAATTTATTACATTTCTAATAGTAGATTTAATAATATCTACATCTAAATCTTCATCTCCAACAGTTTCTCTCAAAGTTTTAACTAATTTTGAATAAACTTTCTTTCTCCAACTAATAATAAATTTTTTAGCTTCATCTTCAACTTCAACTTCTATTTTATCTGTTAATTCTTCTAAACTATTCCTTATAGCTCCTGCTCTAACCGTTGTATAAGTTTCACTTTTTGTTTCATATCTCGTTTCTGTACTTCCCCAAGAAAAAGGATTATACCATTTAGAAGTGCTAACTTCATAAGATTCTTGCCAACTTTCTGTTTCAGTACTTTCAGCATCATTTATATCATTTTTTGATTTCCTAAAAAATGAACTTAATTTTTGATTTAATTGTTGTTTTATTTCAATATCTAATTCTTCAACCAATTCAATAAAATCATCATTCAATTTTCTTGAACCTTTAACTTGAATTGAAGATAATTTTATTTTTCGTTTTTTTATCTCATCAATATCACTATTTTCTATTTTTTCTATTTGATTTTCTATATATTCAATTAAATTTTGTTTATATTTATTTAAACTATCTATTTTTATTTTTAGAAAATTATCTCTTTTTTCTTTTAAAATAATATCTTTTTTTTCTCTCACATTTTTTATATTGTTATCTAATTCTTTAATGTTAGATAATAACTCTAAATTAGCTATTGATATATCTTTATTATTTGAAAAATAATCTGGATATTCTCTCGTAAGATTTTCCCAAACTTTTTTCATACCATCATCCCATTTATTTTTTTCATCAAAATATTTTTTTAAACTATGTGAAATTCCAGATGAATGTAAAACTTTATTTTTTCCATCTTCAATCAAGTTATCAAAAACATTTCCAATTTCTGGATTATGTTCTTTTAATTTACTCAAAGTTTTGCACATTGTATTACCTAAATTTGTAGTAATACCTGATAGAACTTCTGGTAAAACACCATTAAATCTATCTTTTTCACTACCAAAAAGTTGATTATCAACTTGACTTGCCAAAATAAATATTTCTCTAATTCCCTCTTTTGTAGTAATTCTATCCATCAAATCAATATCTTCTTCACTTAAAAATTGACCACTTGACGAAATAACAAAAATAACATCACAATATTTCAAAAGTTCTCTTGTTCTTTCTTCTCTTGAAATCACAGGATCATTTACACCTGGAGTATCTATAATTTCTAAACCTTTTAAAGTTTCATTTGGTAATTTGATTGTAACAGATTTTGTAAATGGCATATATTTACCATTAGCACCAACATAATCACTCAATTTTTCACTTAAAGATTTTAAAGTAGTATCTCGAATAATTTCAAATTGTTTTAAATTATTTATATTAATACTTGAACTTGTTATTTTTTGATATTGTTCGAAAGAAGCACTACTATCTTTTAATTCTCTTCTTGCTTGTTTTCTTGATTTTTCTTTTAACTCTATTAATTCTTTATTTGTTAATTCTTTTTTATTTCTCTCTTTTCTTTCTTTAATTGTTTTAAATTTTTCATTTGTTAATTTTTCAAGATTTGATTCATAATTTTGAGCATCTTTTCTAATATATTCTATATCATCTTTTCTAAAAAATTCAATTTCTGCCTCTATTTTAGGCGAATATTTTAAGATTGTTAGAGCTGCTGTCATTGGAGTGGCTGCTTTTGGAAGAATTGTTTCACCATCAAAAATTAAGGCATTTAATAAAGATGATTTTCCAGCTTTTACTCTTCCAACTATACCTATTTTCAAAGTTTTTCCATCCTCTTCTATTTCAGAAAGAACTTTCGTTAATTCTAATGGTGAAGAAATCGCTAAATCTCTTTTTTGACTTTGAGCTTCACTATAAATTAAATCTCTATTTTTGATAATAATATCATCTAATTTTTTTAAAAGTTCAACCATTTTTAATCCTTATATAATTTTTCATAAGAAACTTCTTTAATCTCTTTTTGTAAATTTTTATATTTCTCTAGCTCTATTTCAATATTTAAGATTTGAGTGTGTTTTTCTTTTTCTACTTCCTCAATAGCTATTTTTTTTACTTGTAATTTTTCTTCAAATTCAGAAGCAATTTCTGAAATTAAATTATTAACTTGTTGTTCAAAAATAGATATTACATTTTTTCTCAATTCCATTTTTATTGACGGAATTACATTTACTAAAATTTGTTTTTTTATCTCTTCTTTTTGTTTTTGTTCTTTTTGTCTTTCTAAATAATTTCCTAAAATATGAGGTAAAACAGCTACAATTACTCCAATTACTGGATTTAAAACAACTGGTAAAAATTTTAAAACACCTCCTAACATTGTTGTAATAACTTTATTCATACCCGGTAAAGTTAAAATATTTTTTGAAATCATAGAAAAAAAATCATCTTGAATCTCTACATTTATATTTGATTTTAAATCCAAGGCAAAATCTTGTGTAATATCTTCACTAATTTCACTCATTTTAGTTTTTATTTCCATTATTAAAGTAGAACGAATTATTTCTATAATCTCTTTTTCAAAGTAATTTGGGTTTTTAAGTGCTAAATTCGCTAAATTATCTATATTATTAACAATAACTTTCTCAACTGATGAAAGAATATAATCTACATTTTTAATAGAATATTTCTCTTTTGCCTCTCTAATCATTACTTGTTTTTTATTTTCTAATGAACTAATAGAATGTTGTAACTCTTTTATAATTTTTTCATTTTCATCATTAGAAGTTGTTAAAGCTTGAATTTTTGTATTTATAAAACCTTCTATATCCAAATAGTTATTTTTTAATTCTTCTAAAAACAATTCTTTTATTATATTTTCAGGATTTATTGAATTTAATACTTTTTGTAATTCTTGACTCGATTTATTAGTTATAGGAATTATGTTTTTTTGAATATCCAATTCATAATCAATCAATTCTTCAATTTTTTCCTTTATTTCTTCTATTTCTGAATCAGCCTTTAAATTCGCTTTACTTAAAAAAAATGAGAAATCTTTATTTAGTTCAGAAATATCACATAATTGCCTTAATATACTTTTTGACAATGTTCCTTCTTCTACACTTATTAAAACAATAAAATGAACTCCTTTATCAAGATAATTTAAAATTGCTTCGTTATGTAAATCCACAGGAGAATTAAAACCTGGCATATCAACTAAAACCAATGGTTCAATAGATTTTAAATTTTTATTATTGAAATATACTCTCATAAATTTATAATTTTTAGCATTTTCTTTAATAAAATCTATATCTTCAATTTTAAATCTTTCAACATTATTTTCAGATACTGCTTCAATATAATTTTCACTTGAATATCTCATTTCAGTAGCCAAAGCTGTTTCAGGAGTTATATCGACTTTTAAAATATTTTCTTCCAAAAAGATATTTATAAGAGTGCTTTTACCAGCACTAAAACCACCAATAATAGGTATAAGTAATTCTTGATTTCTAATTTTTTCTTTTAACAAATTTAATTTTTCAATATCCATAAAATTTTCTAACTTTTCATTTAAAAATTCTATATATTCTATATATTTTTTTTGATTTTCTAACATATTATTCTCTTTTTTAATATTTAAAATTATTTAATAAATCATCTTCAATAATTATTTTACCATCTAAAATTTTATCATTATAAAAAGCTAAACTTTTTAATTGATTTTTAAGAGTTTCTAATTCTACAATAGAAATAGAATTACTATTATTAGATATATTCTCTCTTTGCTTCTTTTGGTATAAATAATTATATAAAAATTCATAAAAATTCTCTTTTACTTTTATATCTAACTGAGTATCTTTATTGATAAATTGTTTTAGCATTTGAATTGCTTTTTCTTTTGAAGGGTTATAAATTTCTAATTTATTATCAAATCTCCCCTCTCTAATTGAAGCTTCATCTAATTTATTTTTAAAATTTGTTGCTGCAATTAAAATTACTTTTGAAGTTTCAGATTTTATCCCTTTTTTATCCTCTAAATAACTTAATAAAGTTCCTCTTACATTTTTATCCATTTCATTACTAATCAAAGTATCTACTTCATCAAAAAATAACACTATCCCTTTTTTATCAGTCATTTTTGATAATCTAATAACATTATTAAAAATACTATCTAATTGATTTAAAATATCTACTGGTGAATATCCTATAAAATCTTTACTTAAAACTTTTATAAAATAAAAATTATTTTCTCCCGCTAAAGCTTGAGCAAAAGTGGTTTTACCATTTCCAGGAGGTCCATATAATAAATGTCCTCTTTTAGGCTTTATATGAAATTGTTTCATTTTCATTTTTTCTTTTTTACTTGACAACATATATCTCAATTCATCATTTAATGCCATCTTAACTTCTTCATATCCAACAACATCATCAAAAGTAATTTCAATTTTATCCGAAATTTCTATGTTACCTTTCATCTCTCTTTTAAAAGCTTCTATTAATTTTTGTTCTGTTTTTGATAATACTCTATTAAATATAAGTTCATCAAGTTTATTTTCTGGAATTTCTAAAATTTTTACTTCTTTAATAAAATTTTCAATATCTCTTCCTGACATACCTTCTGTTCTACTTAAAAACTCTTTTTTCCAATTTTGTTTTGATAATTTAAAACTTTTAAATCCTTTATCAAAAATAATTTCCCTATTTATCTCATTAGGTAAGCCTATTTTAATTTCATCAGATAATCTACTTGTAATAGCACTATCAATTACTTCTAATCTATTAGTAGCTGCAATAATAAATATTTCTTGTTGTCCACTAGAAACACCATCAATCTCTACTAAAAATTGATTTACCATATCTCTTAAATAAGAATCTGTATTTTCCCCTCCTCTGTTTGGAAAAATGGTATCAATCTCATCCAAAAATAAAACCGTTGGAGCATTCGCTCTGGCTTCTTCAAATAATCTTTTAATTCTACCACTTGTATGTCCAACATATTCCCCTTTTAAATCGGCTAATGTTGGAGCTAAAAAATTCATTTTATATTCATTAGCTACAGCTTTTGCTATTAAAGTTTTTCCTGTTCCAGAAGGTCCATATAAAATCAATCCTTTTGTAGATATATCTCTATTTTTTTTAAAAGTTTCTATTTTATCAATAATATTATTTTTTGTTTTATCATCTAAAATCACATCATCAAAAACAACTTTTTCTTCTATTTTTAAACTAATTACTTCTTCAAATAAATTTTTCGTTAAATAAGCATTTTTAGGGATTTTACTTAAGATAAATTTTAAACTTCTAATCGCTTCCCTTAATGATTTATTACTACTTTTAATACTAACTATGATATCATCAAAATCTTCCTCTTTTATTCTAATAAGTGGATAATTTTGATAAATAAATCTTCTATATGAATTTGCTATTTCTAATTGAGATGGATTTCCTATATAAATCATATTTTCATTACTCTCATCAATGTCAAATCCAAATTTTTCTAATAACTTAGGTTGTTTGATATTTAAAATAACAAAAGAACTTTTACTATTCAATAATGATTTTAATTTTTGTAATAATTCTAAATCTGGATTTCCTGAATATAATTTTGTTTGCCATTCAAATTCATCAAAATAGACAACTATTTTTTTAGTATCCATATGTTGTAAAATCATTTTAAAATTATTATCAAAAGCACTTGAAGTTGTCATCTCTTTTGTTTTATTAGCCTGAATGTCTAATTTACTATTTATTTCTTCTGTAAGTTTTGTTTTATTTGCTCCAAATCCACTTTTAATTGTTTTTTGATTAAACATCTCTCTTAAAGAAACAATTTGCCCATCTTTATTAATAGCTTTTATATTTTTATCTTTTATATAAATAAAAGCATCTATTTTTTGAATATTATAAAAATACAACAATAAAGTTTCTTGTAAATTTTTTACCCCTAAATGTGTATTAAATAATGTATAATCATCTAATCCTTTTCCATATAAATAAAAAGAAGAAAAACCTTTTTTTATTCCATTTTCAATTCTTTTCAAATATCGGTGAGATTTAAATAATTTTGTTTCCATATTATAAATTATCCTTTGGTAGAGTTTTGAAAATTTGTTTACTTAATTCAATTTCTTTTTTAATCTTATCTATTTCTTCTTTTTTTAATTTATAAAATTTAAGTTGTTCTTCTAACTCTTTTTGATTAGAAACTGCTAATTCTTTTTTTATATTTTGAATCTCCTCTTGTAAATTTTTTAATTCTATTTTTGCTTCTTTTTGTTTTTTTAAACTTTCTAATTCATTTTTATGTTTATCAACCTCTTTTAATAAATTATTCAAATTATCACTCGAAATACCAGAAATAGATTTATCATTTCTTATTTTCATTTTTAATTTTTGTAAATTAGATAAAATATTTAAACCTAATGTTCTTGATATTTCTAATCTTTTAATGAAATCAATTTCATCTAAAAATCCACTTTCAATAAAAGAATTTATAATGGGTAAAGATAAAGGCTCTAATAATAAAAGATTATCTAAAATATAACCATTATTATGTAATTCATCATCTTTAATAAATTCTATAATTTCAGGAATTGTTTCCTTTTTTATTGCCTCAAAAAGATTTATGTAAATTTCTTTTGGATTTGTATTAAGTAATTCTTTAAATTCTTGAGGTGATTTCTCTAATAAAATTCTAAATTTTGTAAAATTATAATTATCCATTTTGAAATTCCTTTTGATTTTCATCTATTTTTGTCGTTGTTTCTTTTTCTGGAACAATAACACTATGTCCATTTTTCTTAACATCTACTAAGGGGATACCATGTTGATTAAAAACTTTTTTCATATCATTCCATCTTATACCACAAGTTCCCACTGAATTTTCAATATGGTCTAAATTGATAATTAAGTCCCCTTTTTCATCAAATCTAATCTCTTCAAAATTTATTGTATCACCATTTTGACAAGCTAATTTAAATCCATTGATAGGGTTACCATCTATTAAATCTAAATGAGCATATCTGAAATTAACTTCATCACTCAACATAATATCTCTAATTTTAAAAGACAATTCTGCTGAACTTGTAATATTTTCTCTAATTTTATCTGCTTTATTAGAAATATCTTCATAAAATTTATTTGTATCTTCTAATATTTTTATAGCTTCTTCAAAATTCTCTTTTTTAAACATAGAATTTGCTTTTTCCAACATATCCTTAAAACTATCAAAAGTGTTACTATTTTTATAATGGTCATAATATTCAAAAGGGGTAATTTTTTCATCAATATCTTCTACTATATTTTCTAATAAAATCATTTTTACTTCTAAACCTCTATTTTTAATATTATCAAAAAATTCTTGTGTAGAATTTTGTTGTGCTATAAAATCATTATATTTATCACTATAATCAATTTTTAAAGTGGTTATTTTTCCAGAAATAATTGGATAATTTTTAATTACATTTTCAGATGAAGAATTTAAAAAAGTGTTTATTTCAGAAGTTAAAGTTTCATATTGGATTCTTTCAAACTTAACTACCTTTTCTTTTTCTATATTTTTAAACTCTTTTATAATTTCTTCTTTTAATAAATTTGCTTTATTTCTAATCTCTTTTATTTTTGTAGATTTCTTTTTTAAATCTTCAAATTGAGTTTGTATCTCTTTTAACTCATTTATTTTTGAGGCTATTATTGTTATATTTTTTGATAATTGATTGATTAAATTATATGATTGATTTTTTAATTCACTATATTCTTTTCTAATTTCGTTCAAATTTTTTTTTATTTTTTGAGCTTGATTATACTCCTCGGTTACATAATGAGCAGTATTTTTAATTTTATCCCTTATTTTTTCTGCTTTTTCATTTTCCTCTTTCAATCTTTTTTTTATCCGTTTTTGTTGCCTTTCTAACTCAAAAACTGCGACTTCACCTATACTTTCAATATTATCTTTAACTCCATTCAACTTGTCTTTTAATTGATTAAATTCATCATTTAAAGATTTATCAATATTTCCTTTTAATATAAATTTATTAACATTATCTTTTTGTTCATCTAATTTATCATTTGCTAAATTTATTTTTGATGTATTTTTTTCAATCTCTTTATCATATTCATTAAAAATCTCTTTTTGAATTTTTTCTGTTTGATCTAAAACATTTGCTACTTCCCACGATTTTTTTCCACTCATCTTTTTTCCTTTAATTTTTTATCTAAATTTTTTGGAGGAATTCCAACCATAAACACATTATTATCCTTTATCAAAAATTCAACTTCCCGTTGAGTTTTTTGAGAAATATAATAAGCTAATTTATATCCATAATTACTTAAAACATATAAACCTTGATTAGATGAACCTATTAAAGGTGTATCAATATTTAATTCATCAATATATTCACCATCTATCAATAAATCTATATTATTTAAAATTTCATTATTTATTTTATTTTTTAATAATTCCTTATATTTATAGCCTGTATAAACAATAATATCTAAATTATTTTTCTTTATCTCTAAAACAAGTTCTAAAAGTTTCAGATTTTGTAAAAAAGGTTCTCCCCCACTTATTGTAACCCCTTTACTTTTGGTATGAATAATTTTAAAAAGTATCTCTTTTACAGATAAATAAAATCCCCCTTCTGTTTTATTCCAACTATCTGGAACTATACAATTTCGGCATCTTTTATCACAACCTTGAAACCAAATAGCAAATCTTTTTCCATAACCTAAAACTTCTGTTTGTTCTACAATATTATAAAGATAAATCAATTGATTTTTACTTTTATCTTATCGTGACCTACTGTATCAGCAGGAATTAAAATTATCTTATCATCTGCTAATTTCACATCTCTATATCGTAAATCTATACTTCTATGAATAGCCTTATCAAATTTATCCTCTTCTACAAATCTTTGTGTTGGGTTTGAAATAACCTTTTTTCCAAAATAATTATTAATTTCATTATAAAATTTTATCTCTTCATTACTCATCTCTTCTTGATTATCTTTTTTATAAGAAACTAGATAGTCATAATAACCATTCACAAATTCTCTTGCCGAATATAATAAAACCAATAAATTAAAAATTGATTGTGGCATTTTATCAATTATCTTTTTTTCTTTTCTAAATTGTTCTAATGTTGGATTTTTCAAAATTGAATCTAATAATTTCATTAAATTATCTTCCATAAATACTTCTTGAAACTCTTTTATAGGTATTTCTTTTAATTTATTCAATTCTTCTTTTGAATTTTCTAAATCTTTTATTTTACTTTCTAAGTTTTTCTTTTCTTCCTGGAAAGTTTCTATCTTGTTTTTAAATATTTCATTATCTTTATGAAATTTAGTATTAGTATTATTTAAAGTTTCTATCTCTTCTTCTTTTAAAGATATATCTTTTTCTAATCCATTTTTTTCATCTTCCAACTTATCTAACTTTTCTTTCAATTGGTTAGTTTCAAAATTAAGTTGTTGTTTATCAGTTATTAAACTACTATTTTCTTTTTTTAATTCGAGATTATCATCTTGTAAATATTTAATTTCCTTATCTTGATTTGATACTTTATCTTTTAAAAATAATCTTTCCTCTTTAATTTTATCTTGTTCCTCTTTTTTTAATAAAACAGAGTCAAAATGTTTTTTAATTTCACTACTTTCATTAGCAATATAATTTTTTATTTCTGTATGATTCGTATCAAATTTACTAGTTATTTTCTCAAAAATAGATTTAATTTCCATCAATAATTTATCATAAATTGTTTTATTTTTTTCAATTAAATTTGCTTCTAAACTTTTTATCTCATTTTTAACTAATTGTTCAATTTGTTCTATCTCATTTTCATTTTGAATATCATTAACTTCTTGAGAAATAGAATTTAAAACACCTGTTAGTTGTTTTAAATCTGCTTGTATTTTATCTATTTTTTTTCCCATTTTCTTATCCTTCTTCATTTTTAATATCAATACTTCCTGAATCTAAATCAATTATCATTGTTGTATATTCATTTAAATCATCACCTTTTTTATCCCCAATTATACACTCTATTCTTTTTCCATCATAAGGTTTTGCCCAAATATTTTTTCTACTTTCTCCATCAAATTCTGCTGGTAATTTAATAGTATGATGTAATAAACTATCATCTTCATCATCTTCAACACTACTTGAAAATGAATAATAAATTGTAAAACTTCCATTTGAAATTCTTGAGATTCTTTTCCATTCTAAATTAGAATTATCACCAGATTTAATTTGTGCTTTTGCTTCATCCTCATCTTCTATAACATCTTCTATATTCCAAATATATCTATCTATTGGCATCAATTCAAGTCCATTTATTGATACAATAGAATGATTATAAACACCTGTCCCTTCTAACATCAAACTCCCTTTTGCTACAGCATTTTTAGGAGTAATCTCTCTTTTTTCATCTTCAATAAAAACTAATTTTTCATGATTTTCAAAAATTTCATCAAAAACATCTTGTAAGATAACTGATTTACAAGTATTACCTGCTTGGAAAATTTTAATATCATTTAAATTAAATCCAGTTAATCCAAATTTAGTTAATATTTCCATATTATCTTTAAATACATTTTCAATAATCCTTTTAAAATTTATTACTAAATCATTCATTGTGTCTTGTAAAAACTCCATTATATTATCTTTATTTATTTTAATAATAATCTCTTCTGGTATATTAGCATCATTAATTGAAAATAATTCAACTGAAACATTATCAATATCTTCTTCTGGATTTATAAATATTTTTCTTGCTATTTTTTCACTTAATGTTTGTAAATTTACTTTCGCAACATGTGATTTAGCAAATAATCCTTGTGGATAATCTTTTAATTTTTCTTCATTATCTGGAATTATAATGGGAATTTCATTCTTTTTCATCTCATCTTGATTATCAACATACAATTTATAAGCAATAGAATTTATAAGAGTTTCTCCTCCTATTTTTACCCCATCAGTTTTAAAAATTTCAATAACATCACTATAAGTTTCTTCTTCCTCTTCAAATACTGCATTATCATCATCAGATTTTCTATAAATACCAAAAGCAAAATCCAATGTTCCACCACCAAAATCAAAAACAGCAAAAGGAATTGCTTTTAATTCATCTGATTTTTTAATTCTTAATTCTTTCATTTTTTTAGCAGCACCAAGTAAAGCAACAGATTCCTCATAATCATTTTGAATACTCAATTCATCTTTTAATGTATGAGGTAATGCTCTTCTTAAACCATATTCTAAAGATTCTAAAATTTTATTTCTTTGATAAGTATTAAATTTTACTGGCATTGTAATTGTATAATTTGTATAAATTTCATCTTTAATTTGAAGATTTAAAGCTCTACCTATTAAATAACCATATAAAGCTATCGGATTTAAAGTTTCTTCATCTTCATCATCTACTGTATCAGTTAAAGAAACTTGTTTTTTGAAACTATCTTTATCAAATGGAATAAAAGTCTCTTTATTATCAGAATCATCTTGTAATTTACCAGGTATTGATTTTATATTAGAAATAACTGCTTCTAATGTTTTTGGAGATGGGTCAATTTCAAGTTCATCTTTAACATTTTTACCATAATCAAAATGATCTTCTTTTAAATCAATATCATCAATTTTTTTGAAGTGTTTATTTCTGTTCATATGAGGTAAAGTTTTATTTTCATGTTTCCAAACTTGATAAATTTTTTTCCAATTATAAATTACAAGAGCTGTCATATTTTCATAATCTGCTAATCCTTCTGGATTATCTGTAAAAGCAACTAACTCACTTCCCATATTTTTAGAAATACAAGTTGAAGATGTTCCAAAATCTATCCCAACTTTTTGAGTTGATTGATGAGCACCACTATATAAAGGGTTTTTCATTTTTACTTCAAATGGAAATTTAAAAGTATAATTTACATATTTATCTCTTAATCCTGGCATCTCTTCTTTTCTAATACTAATTTCAATATAACCATAAAAACTATGAATCTTTTCTGTATTTTCAAAGAATTCAATAAATTTATCTGTATCTAATAAAATTTGATAATTATCTTTTTTTATAATTTTAAATTCTAATTCATCTTCTATCTCATCATTGTTTTTTTGATTTATAATTAACTTTATATCAATTTTTTTATCTTCATTTTCCTCTTTTTTTCTTGCATTAGAAATAAACTTACTAAATTCCTCATCAAATTCTAATTCTATTTTTCTAATACCATTACCTACCCATAAACCATCACTTACGATTGTAGTTTTTTCTATTTTTGAAAAATTATTAAACTCTAAATCTGTAACATCTTTATAAGTGTTTAATTTAGGAAAAGAAAATTCATGTCTAATAAGATTATCAATATCATTGTTTAATATCTCTTTTAAATCACTCAAAAATGGATAAGTTTTATATTGATTTTTTGAATCATCATTTAAAACTCTTTCAATAACATCTAATGGTATTTTATAAGTTTCATCTAATGTTATTTTTACCTCCCCACTAAATCCATTAGGCAAACATATTAAATTACCTAAGTTACCATTTTCTTCATAAATCACCCCATCTTTCAAACATTCCACTTTTGTTAAGTCTGCTAACATCATTTTTTTTATCTCCTTATAAACTTGTTTCACTAATTTTATCATATTTAACACCTTATTAGACCATATCTTTTATTGAATTTCTTCTAATAACTCTTTAACTTTTTGATATTGTTTAATTTGAGCATCTAACATTTCAATTTCACTTCTTTTAAGATGAATTAAAATCTCAGATAAAAAACTTCTAAATTCTTTTGAATTAAGAGATTTTAAAATTGTTTGAATTTGTTTATCCACAGAATTTGCAAATGCCAATTCTAAATTGATAGCAGGAACAACTGCTTTTTGTAATATCTCTTTTAAATTTTTAATATCTGTATTTATTTCAGATACAATTTCTTCCTTTGTTGCTGATATTTTTTCTTCTATTTTAGAATTTTCAAAACTATCTTTTCTTCCCAAAAAATCAATAGTTTTTTTTATAATATCTGCTTTCTTACTAAATTTTGATAAAATATTTAAACTTCTCATTGCTCCGTCTTTTATATAATCAATAGTTCCTATTTTATTTTTATCTCCATTAAGTAACATTCCTATCATTGTTTCATTATCACCATAAAAACTATCTAAATAGATAAATTCTTTTTTAGCCTCTTCAAATTTATTTTTTCTACCTATTGAAAATAGATATCTTGCTATCAAAATATCAAAAATATCTCTTGAAAATCTTTCTATTAAAAAGTTGAATTTACCTTTGTGATATCCAACTTTTGAAGATATATTATCTATAAACTGTTCTGCTTTTTCTTTATCAATATCACCTATTGCTTTAACAAAAGATTCAACTATTCTTTTTTTAATTTCATTAGCTTTTTCATCTGTCATATCATCTATAAGTGTTGAAAATTGTAATAAAAAATTATTATGTAACTCACTTCTACTATAATCATTTATTTTCTCAGGAGCTAAATCACGGGTAATAGTATCAGCAGTTTTAATTTCTATTCTGTCTATAAAATCTTTATTAATTTCATTAAATAAATTTTCTTCTTGGATTTTTTCATTAAATTGAGTTGAAAAATATTCTTCATCTAAAATTTCGTGTTTTAAATCAAATTTAAGTTGTTCTAAATTATCACTTAATTTTTTTTCTATCTCTTTTTGTGCTTCTAATATAATTTCATTTCTTCTTTTTTCATTTATAAAAACATCATCTTCATTTAAAACAAATTTTTCCAAAATATCTGTTTTTATTTTTTGAGTTTCTATCTCATTTTTTTCTATTCTTCTTTGTAAAACTTTAAATCTTTCTGTATTATTATATTCAACTAATGACTTATAGATTTCATCTACACCAAGAGAAAAATCAAATTTTATATTATTATTTTTTGAATTTAAATAATTTTTAGCACTTCCTATAAATACTCTTTCATCTTTTGCTAAATTATATTTTTTAACATCTCTTCTTAATATTTTTTCATTATGAGCATAATTTTTATCTTCTGCTAAATCTATTTTATTACCAAATACAAATAATTTTTCATTTAATTTAATTCCATCATCATCTGTATTTTTTGTAATAGTATTTAATTGAGTTCCTACTAAACTTGGATTAGTTCCTATGTTTGTAACTAAAATAATAGCATCTGCACTTTTTAATCTTTCTAAAGTTTGTCTTTCGTGAATTCTTGTAGGAGAGTCAAATCCCGGAACATCGTAAATAATGGCATTTTTAAGTTTTTGAAGTTTTGATGATTGAATTTCTATCTTTTTTACACTTCTTGGTCTTGCTGTATCTTTACCTTCATTTTCACCTCTAATAAAAGATTTAAACTCTTCCGAATTTAATTCATCACCTTTAAATTCTCTTACTCCTCCACTCAATAATTGAGAGAGTTTCACTTTATTTGCCAAAATATCTTCTATCTCTTCATCTGTTTTTCCTTTATGATTTTTGTATAAATTTGAATTACTTTCCTCTAATGAATCAAAATATCTCTTAAACTCATTCAAACTCAAATTTTCAAATGTAATATTTTCATAATTTGAATATTCTATATCTCTTAACATTCCTTGAAAAATTTCATTAAATTCATCTTTTGTATAAAATTCAATAATAGCTCTATTATCCCCAAAAGTTAATCTTGTAGATGTAAAAGTACATCTTTCAGGTGCTGATGGTAAAATATCATTTTCAATCAAAGCATTAGCAAATGTAGATTTTCCAGCTTTTTCAAGTCCAACAATAGCAATCTCAAGTTCATCTTTTTCAAGTTTTCTTTTATAATTACTATTTTTTACTAAAATATCTTCAGCTTTTTCATTTTGTTCTAAATTAAAAATAGCAACTAAAGAATTTATTTCTTGTAATTTACCCAAAATTCTATTTTGTTTTTCTATTTTTTCTAATTCTACTTTTTTGTTTTCCATTTAGATTTCTCCTTAAATTTTTACATTTTATTAAACTAATTTTCCTGCTTTTTTTCAAATTAATTATAAATATTATAAATTTTTCATCTTCAAAGATGAAAATTATATCAAAATAGTTTCATTTATTACTTATATGATAAATTAACTAATCTTATACACCAAAAAGAAAAAAATGGTAAAATAAATTTGATATAATAATATCTATCTAAATTATTAAAGGAAAACATTGGTATTTTATTCAAATAATTCATCTATGATAAAATTAATAAATAATTTTTCTCATAAAACAAATTCTAAAAGTATACATATATCAAAAGTTAATAATTTTTGTTCAGATCAAGATGATGTATTTTTTATACCCATTTATGGAGAAGAAGAACTAAATAATGAATGGGAATCTTTTTTAAAAAAATATGCAGATAATCCAATAAATATTGGTAAAAACACTTGTTTTTATTTATATGGGATTTATGATTTAGAAATTGATAAAAATACTACTATTGTGAAACAAATAAATAATATTTTACAATTTTTATCTATTCAATTAAATATTTTTCCTTTAAAAATTATACAAAATTATACATTATTAGATACTTTAGTTTATTATTATAAACATACATATAAAAATAATAATAAAAATGATTTAATAAATAAAATTATTTTTTTTTCTAAACAATATTTAATTCAAAATGACTTACATATAATTAATCTTACATCTAAATATGATGAATATAGCTCTGTAATAGATCACATAAAAATTAAAAATAAAAAAACAATTTTAATTGAATTATTATCTAATACAACAGTTGAATATATTATATTAAATAGAGTTAAAAGTATAAATATGAATAAATTTTTAAAAAAAATTAAAAATAATACAATATTAAAATTACAACTAAAATCTAATAAATTACAAAATATTGAATCACTATCAGGATTTATAGCATTAGAATATTTAAATTTAACAGCAAATTTTTTTAAAATTATTAATATAGATAAATTACCAAAAACTATCAATTCATTAAATATTTCTAAAAATTTTATTCATGAAATAAAAATCAAAAAAAAATACAAAATCAAAAAATTAATCGTATTTAATAATAAAATAACTGATATGAGTTTTTTAATGCATTTAGCAGATTTAGAATATTTAAATATTGGATTAAATCCTATTAAAAAATTTCCAGATGAAATTTGTAAACTTAAAAAATTAATACATTTAAATATATCTTACTTAAATATAAATTTAATACCAAAAGAAATACTGAAACTAAAAAAATTAAAAACAATAGATATAACTGGTACTCAAATATTAAATTCTTTTGATATAATAACAAAATTACAAAATAATGGGATAAAAATTATATCTTAAGAAAGGAGGAAAAAACAATGTGTTTTGCAGGTTGGGCAGAAGCTGATGATTATTAATTTAATTATATAAAGAGAACTAAAAAAGCCAAATTATATTATTTGTAATTTGGCTTTTTTATAAAAGTAGGAGAAAACATGAATAAAAAATTTTATCTTACATTAGTCCCAACTAATGAATGCAGTTTAGGATGTGAATATTGCTATACTATCCATAATATACACGATAAAACAAAAATTAAATTAGAATATATTAC
>Ga0256837_1001209_pt1 | contig 18341 bp, 16 predicted proteins | sample 4562384metaG_FD_185976 | JGI IMG/M metagenome (GOLD analysis project Ga0256837, IMG submission 185976) | Hydrothermal vent microbial communities from Guaymas Basin, Mexico - 4561-384 | ecosystem: Environmental > Aquatic > Marine > Hydrothermal vents | place: Mexico: Guaymas Basin | collected...
AAATACATAGTTTTTATCTACATTTTCATCTTTATAATGTTCTACTATTTTATTGTTTACAACAAACTCTTTCATAAACTCATAATCATTGAGCAGGGTATTAAATGCCACATCAGGAGTCATACTCCCACCGCCCCCTATGCTAACACCAGCCATAGCAGCAAGTCCACCAAGTCCACCAAGAGAAGAGCCTCCTTTTTCAGCAGTAGGAATTAAAATCGATTCTGATTTATATACATTCGGAAGCTTTAATGCATAAATAAGCGTTAAGAGGACAATACTTACAGTAATCACGGCTATTATCTTTTTCCCTTTTAAAATCGTCTGCCATAACTCTCTTAAGTCTATCTCATCCTCTTCAATATAGTGTGTTTGAGTATTTTCATTCATTAAATTACACCTAAACTATTAACAGCAGCTGCAGTAAGTGCAAATGATGAGAAAATTTTAGAGACACTATCCCAAATTTCTAAAGTATTGTACTCTTTTATATAGATAGGAACTACTATAGTATCTCCTTTTTCTATCTCTACACTTGCACTAAACCACCCTCCACTTAGAGGTTCACTCATACCATTAGCATGAATTACATAAACATTATCACTATCCGCAGCACGGGAGAGTCCACTCGCCATATCTAAGTACTCATCTGCATCAAGCTTGTTATTATAAACAAATGAACTAGGATTAAACACCTCTCCAAATACAGTTACTGTATCGATTTGATTTGGAATTGTAATGCTATCTTGATCTTTTAGTGCTATGTTAAACTGACTCTTCTCAAAGGCTTCTAAATCTCTCTCAAGATTAATGCTTACTCGTCCAATTGGTTGGTATTTTCTTGCCTCTAGAATTACTTCATTAAGAGTACTTGATGCTCCTGATGATACAGCCGCTTTTTTAGAGTTCGCTGGCATTGCATTATAGAGTGCTAACTCTCGTTTTATTTTTGCTAAAGAGCGATTATATTGTTCAATCTGTTGCTTACGAATAGACTCTCTTGTAAAAACAGCCCCCTCTATAAATGCCTCTGATGTATAGCCACCTGCTCGTTTTATAACACTTGCAAGTCTCTCACCATTCTCTATACTATATGTACCAGGAAAACGAACTTCACCTTTAAGGAGTACACTTTTAGACTCATTCCATTTTGGAATTTTAAATATTCTCACGATATCATAAGGCTGCAGTTTAATGTTTGAATAAGCTTTATTTTCAACAGCAACTTTCAAGATCTCTCTCTGTCTTGTCTCATTTTCATCTACAGAGTATCTTACAATCTCAATATCTCTACTATAAGCTCGTTTCGTAAGTCCTCCAGACATAATTATAAGATCTTTTACAGTCATCCCTGTACCATACTTTACATTCATAGGGTTTCGCACTTCACCTTTAATCTGTACAGTTTCATAATCTTGTGAATCCCATCCAAGAATTTTGGATATCTTCACTTCATCATATGGCTCTAACATAATCTCACTTAGTTTTATTTTATCTAAGTCATAGTTAAGTACTTTTTGCTGTCTTGTTTGTGTATCATCTATCCAGTAACGAATAATACTTAATGATTTTGTGTATGCTTTTTTATTAAAGCCACCTGCAACATTTAACAGATCCTGCACACTCATACCCTTCTCATAAAAAACGGAAACTGCTTTTACAACTTCTCCTTTTATCGAAACAGGTTCTAGTATATGTGTTGCATAGTAGTCAAAAACTTCTAACTCATCATATGCATTTAAAACTGTATTCCCATCCTTTTCTAAAGAATAAAATGATGTTTTTGGCATAAGGTCTGGCGTTGTATATGTTGTTACTCGCACTTTATCATCTAAAACACCATCAATTCCTGAAGCATTTATGGCATCTTGAATTGTAATTCCTGCTACATATTGTAACTTTCCAGGTTTTACAAGTGTTGCACCTTTAGTAAGTACATATGCATTTGAGTAAATATCATTCATACTAAAAATATATATTTTATCATTCGGTTTTAATTTTACTTTCACTTTTCCATTAATTGCATCTTTTAAATTAAATGATTTACTCTCATACTCAAGTGCATCACTATAACGTTTAATAAGTGCATACTCAAAATATGTATTTGGAAGAAAGAATTTTTTCATTCCACCCTTAAGTACCCCTTTTAAGAATGAATTCAATGATGCTTTTTTACTGTTAAAGTTATATGCACCAGGTCTAATAATGTTACCATATATATTTATACTGCTGTTTGCTGTAAAGTCTAATGGATAAATATAAACCTTATCTCCATTTTGCATCTTAAATTTTTCACTCTTTTTATAAGAAACTTTAAATGTTTTCAGTTTTGCATTATTGTCAAATCTACTTATTTTTATCTCTAGTTTTGAAGCATTAGGTTTCATACCACCTGCATACTCTATAAGAGTTTTTAAATTCTCTTTTTCTTTGAGTTCAAAGATTGCTGCATTATTTACATAACCATCAATTTGTACAAGTGTTTTTGCTTTCTCTATAATAACAACATCCCCATGCTTAAGAAGAAGTGTTCCAAAAGAGTCCCCTTTAAAAAGAAGGTCATAAAAATCAAGTGTTGCAATTATTTTTGAATCTCTTTTGATTTTTATCTTTCGAACAGAAGCACTATCTCGTACACCTTTTGCTACAATAAGTAGATCTTTTACTGTTGAAAAAGAAGAGAGATTATAGATACCTGGGTACTTTACATCTCCTATTAAAGTTGCTTGAATAGTGCTGTATTTTTCAATATTTATATTAAAATCACTCATTTTAAAATGAGACTTGAGTTTATGAGCTAAATGCTTTTTCGCAGCAGAAAATTCCATACCACCCACTTTAAGTGGTCCAATAAATGAGAGATCAATTGTTCCATCATTTTTAATCGCTAAAGAGTAACTTTTATCTCTATCTCCATAAATATGAATCCCTATTTTATCACCTACTGTTAAGATATAATCATCTGGAGTAGGAAGTGAGGAGGAGTCTAATTTGTTCTTATTTGCATAAAAAGAGCTTGAGTATCTTTTAAGTTTACTAAAAGATACCACTTGTTGCTTATTCATCAACTCTTCACGTATCTCTTTATTTGTTTTATAATAAAAAGGATTTATCCTCTTTGCCAAAGCATTCGGTTTTTTAATAAGCTCCTGTTTCTCCTCAGTTTCAATCTTTTCATCCTGAGTTTCAATCTTTTCATCTTGAGTTTCAACACTCGTATCGATCTCATTTTGAAGATCGGTTTCTTTACTGGTTTCAACTGTTGTTGCACTTCCTTCTGAGAGTTTTTGGTTCACCTCACTAATGGTTACCCCTTTCTCAGCCATCGCAGCTTTTGCCTGAGGTGTGTTTAAAAGAGCTGGGTTTTGAGCGACAGCTTGCTTCACTTGAGCGAGGGATGGTTCAGCAAAAAGAGCAACAAAACCAAGAGTTAAAAGAAATACAATTCGTGACAAAATATTTATCCTTTGAGAAAATTTTCTTATTATAGTGAAACTATTATTAGAGTGTTGTTAAAATTTGCTATAATACATCAGATAAATTATAAATAATAGGTCAAAACGCTATGTTAAATCTTAAAAACCCAAATCTATACAATAATCGTGAACTCTCATGGTTACAGTTTAATACCCGTGTTTTAAAACAGGCTCAAGATGAATCACTTCCCCTTTTAGAGCGACTGAAATTTCTTGCTATTTATGGTACAAATTTAGATGAATTTTACATGATTCGAGTAGCCGGTCTAAAAAAACTCTTCTCTGCAGGTATTATAGTAAGTGGTGCTGATAAGCTCACACCCCTCCAACAACTTCGTGAAATTCGATACTACCTCCATCAAGAGCAACAGGTAGTAGAACACTGTCGTAGTGAAATACTTAAAAAACTTGAGGGTGAAGGAATCTTTGTAAAAAACTATGATGGAGTAAATAAACAGGAGAAGAGTAAACTTAATCAGTTTTTTAATGAAAACATCTACCCCGTTATTATCCCTATTGCCATTGATGCAACACACCCTTTTCCTCACCTCAACAACCTTAGTTTTGGTCTTATTGTAAAGCTTCAAGATGGTGACGACAGTGCTGTTGAGCGATTTGGACTTATTAGAATACCACGTGTACTTAGCCGTTTTATAGAGCTTGGTAATGGTGTTTATGTTCCCATAGAATCTATTGTTGCACAACATGTCGAAGATCTCTTTCCTGGATTTACACTCCTTAAATATGCTGCATTTAGAGTGACAAGAAATGCCGATATTGAGATTGAAGAGGAGGAAGCTGATGACTTTATGGAGATACTCGAAGAGGGTCTCAAGCTTCGCCGTAAGGGGGAGATGGTTCGTCTTGAAGTTGGCTCAAATGCTGATGATGAAATTATTAACTTTTTTAACCGCCATACAAATGTTTTTAAGGATGATATCTATAAATTTCACACTTTTCTCAATCTTTCTAGTCTATGGCAAATAGTAGGAAACAGAGACTTTGCACATCTTCTCTCTGCACCTTTTAAACCAAAAAATTTGCCTCCTTTTGAGAATAGTGAAAATATTTTCACAACATTAGAGAAGCAAGATGTACTTATGTACCACCCCTATGAAAGTTTTGATCCAGTTGTAAAGTTTATTCAAAATGCAAGTAAAGATCCTGATGTTGTCTCCATAAAAATGACACTCTACCGTTCTGGTACAAACTCTCCTATAGTTCAAGCACTTATGAGTGCAAGTGAGAGTGGCAAACAAGTCACTGTTATGGTGGAACTCAAAGCACGTTTTGATGAAGAGAATAACCTTATTTGGGCAAAGGCTTTGGAAAAATCTGGAGCACATGTTATCTACGGAATAAAAGGCTTTAAAGTCCATGCAAAAGCAGCATTGGTTACCCGTAGAAAAAATGGAAAACTTAAGCAGTATGCACATTTAGGGACAGGAAACTATAACCCAGCTACAGCAAAAATCTACACTGACATGTCTTATATGACAAGCAAAGATGAGATTACAAACGACTTAACTCGATTTTTCCACTTTCTAACAGGCTTTAGTAAAAAAGGGAAACTTAATGAACTCTATATGGCACCAACACAGATAAAACCAAAGTTACTCTCTCTTATTCATAATGAGACACGACAGGGAACAAAGGGTCATATCATTGCAAAAATCAACTCACTTGTTGATGAAGATATCATTCGTTCACTCTATAAAGCAAGCCAAGCAGGGGTGAAAGTTGAACTTATTGTACGTGGTATTTGCTGTTTAAAACCAGGAATTAAAGGTGTGAGTGAGAATATTAGAGTTATTTCTATACTCGGAAAGTACCTTGAACACCCACGAACTTTTTACTTTAAAAATGATGCTTCACAAGTCTACATATCAAGTGCTGATTGGATGCCTAGAAACTTAGTGAGAAGAATAGAACTTCTTACAGCCATTAAAGATGAAGTATCCCAATCAAAAATACTGCAAATTTTACAGCTACAATGCTGTGATAACACACTCTCTCACCAACTTCAAAGTGATGGAAGTTATATAAAAGTGAAAAATGAGAACTATAAGACAATCAATAACCATAAACATATGGAAGATTATGTCAACCGTATTGCAAAAGCAAGTAAAAAAGAGTCAGCGAGTTTTATTTCAAACTTAATGACAACTATCTTTATTGATTGTAAAGAGTAGGAGAAAAAATGATATATAATTTTAAAAACTTTAGCCCAAAAATGGGTAAAGGTACATGGATAGCACCCTCAGCAGATGTTATTGGAGATGTAACTATTGGTGAGGATTGTTCTATTTGGTTTGGTACAGTAGTACGTGGCGATGTTCACTACATTACAATTGGAGATAGAACAAGTATTCAAGATTTAAGTATGGTTCATATTACACATCATAAAAAGCCAGATAGAAGTGATGGAAGTCCTACTATTATAGGAAGCGATGTCACTATTGGGCATCGTGTTATGCTCCATGGTTGTACTATAGAAGATGCTTGTCTTATTGGAATGAGTGCTACCATTCTTGATAATGCTGTTATTGGAAAAGAGTCGATTGTTGGGGCATCATCTCTTGTTACAAAGGGAAAAGTATTTCCACCTCGTTCACTTATTATGGGAAGTCCTGCGAAAGTTGTCAGAGAATTAACAGATGAAGAGGTAGCTGAACTTTATGCTTCCGCTTCACGTTATGTTAGTTTTAAAAATGAGTACCAGAACTAATATATTTAATATAAGTAGGGAATATTTACCCTACTAATAGCATCTACTTTTACTTATAGTATTAATTATGTTCTATAATCTGCATTTATTTTTACATACTCATAGCCTAAGTCACAACCATATGAAGTAAATTTACCCTCACCTAGTCCTAAATCGCAAGAGATAGTAAATCTTTTTAGTTTCATAACTTCAGAAGCTTTTACTTCCATAGCATCATCAAAGAGGAGTACCCCTCTCTTATAAACACATAAATCATTAAAAGAGATACTAAGAGTCTCTTCATCTGCATCAACACCACTAGCACCTACAGTTGAAGCAATACGGCCCCAGTTAGGATCTTCACCATAGAGTGCTGTTTTAACAAGAAGAGAGTTAGAGAGTGCTTTTGCTACAACTTCGGCTTCAGCATCACTCTTTGCACCACTTACAGCATACGTAACCATCTTTGTTGCACCCTCGCCATCACTTACCATCTCTGTTGCTAAAAAAAGCATTATTTTATGAAGTGCTTCTTTAAATGCTGTTGCATTATAAGCGCCAGATACAGCATTTGCTAAAAGCAGCACCGTATCATTTGTAGAAGTATCACCATCAACACTTGCTGCATTAAAAGTAGTTACAGTAACGGTATCGAGAATCTCTTGCATTTCACCTCTACTCACCTTGGCATCTGTTGTTATAAAACAGAGCATTGTAGCCATAGCAGGGTTTATCATCCCTGCCCCTTTTGCCATAGCCCCAATATGAAAAGTACTTCCATCTTCAAGCTCTACTCTAAATGCACACTCTTTAGAAAAGCTATCTGTTGTCATAATGGCATTTGCCGCAGCATTTGGCTCTTTTTTACTTAAATCAAAAAGCTTTACACCTGCTATAAGCTTCTCTTTTGGAACTCTCACACCAATAACACCTGTAGAGCTCATTACAGGGTTTTGCACTTTACTCGGAAGTGTTTCCAAAATTTCATCAATATCTGTAATCCCTGATTTTCCAGTCATAGCATTAGCATTTTTAGCATTAATTAGTACAAAATTTGTTTTAAACTCACCTTTAGAGCGAAAATGGCGAATAGGTGCGGCAGTCATCTTGTTTGTTGTAAAAACAGAAGCGATTTCGCACTCATTCTCTGAGTAAATAAATGCCATATCTTTTGCACCATTTGGCTTTAATCCAGCACTTATACCATCAGCATAAAAACCCTCAGCAGCACACACACCACTCTCTAATTCAATTAACTTATACAAACTTCAACTCCTTTGGTTTCACCCTTTTTCTTAAAAGATCTTTTGTCAAATTTATACCATTTTGAGTCCCAATAACAAGTAGTTTACACTCACTTGTTACAAGAACATCACCCTTTGGCATACTTACAAACTTTCCATCTTTTTTTGTTATGCCAACAACAGAGACATTCGTCATTTGACGTATATGTGTCTCTTTTAGTTTTTTAAGTACTGCCCAACTATACTTTGGTACCAGTATATCCTGCATATCAAGAGGGTTATCACTTTTGTATAAGAACTCCTCAAGCATATTTTCCATATCTGGTCTTGCTGCCATGGCACTTACACGCTGTGCTGTAAGTTTTGTAGGACTAACAACTGTATCTGCCCCTAGCTTTTTCAACTTATCTACATCACTCATCGACTCAGCAGAAGAGATAATATAGTAAGGACGCGGTAAAAAGTGCTCTTTTTCAAAGAGTCGTACAGATGCTATCAATGCAATATTATCGGCAATAGAACTTGAAAGTGCTATAAGACCTTTTGCAGATGAAAGATGTGCTTTAAGCATTGAGAGTTCCGCATGAGGTTGTGCTTCTAAATAATGAGGATATTTATACTCCTTTGCCCATTCATGAATTTCAGGACGAGGATCTATTACAATAAATGGAATATGATTTTTACGCAGCTGATCTGTTACTTCTATTGTGTAATCATTATGGTAGCAGACAACAAAATGTTTATTGAGTCGTGCAATTTTATATAACATTCTTCTCTCCTTAAGTATAGCACCTATTTTTCCCTTATTTAACTCACTAACTAAAATACCAAGTGCACTAGAAAAAACTGCAAAACCTGCAATTATAAGGTTGATTGTAAATATTTTTCCTGCGGCAGATAGAGGATGAATCTCACCAAAACCTACGGTTGTAAATGTTATGGCGGTCTGATAAACTGCATCTAAAATTGGAAAATCATCAATAAGAACATAACCAAGTGTTCCAATGAGCATCACAAAAACAGTAAGTAAAAGAGGTAAACGAAAAGCTTTTAAATGGGAATAAACTTCAGGAAGAAGCTTAGGGTCAGGTTTGGGAGCAATCTCCCAATTTAAAAATTTACGAATCCTTTGTAAAAGATTCATAAGATTTCCTACTACTTACGAATTTTTCTTAAGTGTACGAAGCTCTCTTGCAGAGATCTTGATTTTTTTAGTTGTACCATCTTCTAAAGTGATACGTACTGTTCTTAAGTTTAATAAAAAACGACGCTTTGTTCTGTTTTTCGCGTGAGAAACGTTGTTTCCACTCATAGGGCCTTTGCCGCTAATAGCACATTTTCTTGCCATAATGGTATCCTTGCAATGTATTTAAAGTTGCGAATTGTATCAAACTAAAGCAAAACTCCAACTTAAGCCACTACTATTTTTCAAACTTCTCTCTTTTTATATTGCTTTTAGAGTTTTAAAGTTAAAATGATGTATATCTTAAATTATAAAGTATACTATGTTGATAACAAAAGAAAAAATAAACCATTATATAGAAAAGATTCCACCGGCACCAGAGGCTTTAAAAGCTACTCTTATGCATTTAAACTCTGGAGATCTTACAAAAGCAGCAAATGCAGCAAAAGAAGATAAAGCACTAAGTCTTTACTTAAAAGTTCTTGTAAACAAGCCTATATATGGATTTAGAAATGAGGTAAGTGATGTTTCTCAAATATTTGGTATATTAGGAGTAAATCGTGCAAAGCAAACAGTTTATAACTATATGCTTTCTCTTCTCTCTCCTGCAAAATGGTCTCTTTTTAAACTCAATCGTGTACTTTTTTATAATCTTCAAGCAGACCTCTCTGTGCAGTGGAAAAAAATACTCGATTATTTAAATATTCAGGATGAAGATACACTCAGTGCTATCACCCTACTGCCAGCAAGTATCATAGTAAGTGAAGCACTCTTTAGTGAAAAAAAATCTGATGTGGATCTATTAAGATCAGTGCATGAAATAGATTTAAATACTATACTCAAAAGGTTATGCGACTATGATCTTTTTGATATTTCCCAAGAAATAGCAAGAAAATGGGAGATGCCAGAGTCCATTGGTCTTATTATAAAAAGTGCTTCAGGTCTTGTTTTTTCTGAAGATGAGCATATAAATAAGCTTGGGAAGTGGATGCATTTACTTCTCTTTTATATTCTCTCTCAACCGAAATACATTGAGGCAGGGTTAAATGACTTTATAGATTTTCAAATTGAATATGTTGCAGATATTTATGAAGAGTTTGCAGTAGTGATGGAGATTCAATGAGAGCAATTTTAAAAAATGGAGTAGGTGTCTTCACCCCACAGGGCTTCTTAGATGGATCTTCTAGTAATGCTATTGTTAGTATAGATGATATAAATGCTACTGTTTCACAAAATGCAGGAATGGTTCTAGTCTCTCTTAAAAAAGTAATTTTTTTTAATAGAAATGGACTTGACTCTTTTGTAAAGATGTTCCAAAAAGTTCGTTCAGAAAATCACACAACAGTAGGATTTTGTGACTACGATACAAAAAAATATAATGCTATCACAAAATTTTATAAAAATGACTTATCATTTTCTCTCTTTCGTACACAGGAGGTAGCAACACTTTTCTCTTCAAACTATAAAAATAAAAATAAAAATGTCCTCCTATATAGTAGCGATAAGTCGCAACGTGCTGCCATGGCTATAGAACTTCACGATAATGGTCATAACCCTATTATTGCACAGACAGAAAAAGAGTTTAATGAAAAAGCTAGTGTCGAAAATGCTTATGATGTTGTTATTTTAGAGACTTATCTTGGGCAAATGGGGCAAAAAGTAGCAACACGTGTTACTGGAAATGCAATTATCTATACTGTTTCATCATTCTTAGATACAGAAATAACAAATACTTTTAATATTGAATATCACAACAACTCTCTAAATGTTGGCTTTAGACTCTTTATATTTGATGCCTATAAAGTTGTTAGTATGAATATACATGCCCTTAACTTCTTTTCTAAACTCTCCTCTGCTGGAGCAGAGTACAATGCTACCATATGTTTTGTTGGACTTAGTTTTGACAAAACACCACAAAATTTTAGAGAGACACTTGAAGACTCAGGTATTATGTTTTTTGAGCATATGGATGATATTCTTCAAAATAAAAAACTTCTTGAAGAGCTAGGAGCGAGTAGTGCTGCAAATATTAAGGATAAACGAGTTTTAAATAAACTTATAGTGACAGAATTACCAAACTTTATAGATGCTACAGTTGGTACCATAGAGATGATGACAAACTCTAAGGCACTCAAGGAAGCTGCAAATATAAATAAAATAACTATAGATACAGTAGAAGGAAAAATAGCAAGCTCTATAGGTTTTTATGGAGATATGGATGGAATGGTTATTTTAGTATTTCCAATAGGCATTGCCAAAAAAGCATGTGAACTTCTCATAGGGGAAGAGACAAATGATAATGAGCTTATATTAGATACACTTGCAGAGCTTGTAAATATTGTTGGGGGTAAGCTTAAAACACTACTAGCTGATGAGCATATAAGTGTAGATATTACTCTCCCTCGTACCTATCCAGATATTAGTTCTCTTATAGAAATAGTTCAAGAGAAAAAAGGTGTTCAAGTAGATCTTGCCTTTAATGATGATAAGTTTCTCTTTTTCTTAACAAGATAAAAGCTAGATTTACTTATACTTTCAAAAATAGAGCTTTAAGGTAGATAAATGATACAAGTAGCCCCAAGTATACTCTCCGCTGATTTTGGAAATTTGCAACGAGATGTTGAAGAGATTTGTAATGCAGGATGTGATTTAGTCCATGTTGATGTAATGGATGGTCACTTTGTACCAAACCTTACAATAGGTCCCGTTGTAGTCTCAGCAGTTGCTGCTTGTGCTACAAAACCATTAGATATTCACCTAATGGTTGAGAATAACACATTTTTTGTTGATCTCTTTGCACCACTCAAACCTGAATATATCTCTTTTCATATTGAAGAGGAGAAACACCCACATAGACTTATCCAAAAAATTCGTTCACTTGGGATTAAACCGGCTATTGTTCTCAACCCTCATACAGCACCTGAGTCAGTAGAGTTTCTACTTCAAGATTTAGATATGGTACTCCTTATGAGTGTTAATCCAGGATTTGGAGGACAGAGTTTTATAGAAACAGTAATAGAAAAAGCATCCCGCTTAAATGTTATGCGTAATCGTCTTAATCCTCAATGTCTTATAGAAGTCGATGGTGGTGTAAGTGATAAGAACATTCATCTTCTTAAAGAAGCAGGTGTAGATGTTGTAGTAGCAGGAAGCTATGTCTTTAAACATGAAAACCGTAAAACAGCTATTGAGAGTCTTCAGATATAATGCGCACCAAAATTTGTGGTATTACTTCCTATGAGGATGCAATGATAGCTATAGAAGCAGGTGCAGATGCCCTCGGTTTTGTTTTTTATGAAAAATCTCCTCGTTATCTAACAAAAGAACAAGCAAAGCAGATTATCTCTAAACTCCCTCCTTTTGTAGAGAAAGTAGCTCTATTTGTAAATGAAGATGCAAGTTCTATAGACTCCACTTGTCAAGCAGTTGGGGCAACACTTGCACAACTACACTTTGAAGCATCAGAGAGTCTCTGTAATGAGCTCAAAACACCTTATATTAAAGTAATCCGTGCAAAATCTGCTCAAGATATCTTAAATTATAAAGATGAGTATAGATTAGTTGATGCATACTGTCAAGCATATGGAGGTATGGGTAAACGCATTAATATTGAGTGGTTTAAAGATATTGACTGCTCAAAAATTATCTTAGCAGGTGGTTTAAATCCTCAAAATGTATCTTCACTTAAAGAGTATAATTTTTTTGGGGTGGATGTAAGTAGTGGTGTAGAGAAGAGCCATGGAATCAAAGAAAAAACAAAAGTACAAGAGTTTGTAACAAATGCTCAATAAAGAGTTTCCACTTGATACAAAAAGTATCTCGCGTTTAGCAACAAGAGGTCTTCCTTTGGAAGTCTTAAAATCTCAAATAAATAAAAGCATTGATATATTTCTTGAAATCTCACGAGCCCAAGGTATTAACATTATCAAAAAACGTGGTTATTTCTTTTTCGATACAAAATATATTAAAATAAAAGATGCAGAATTTTGTATTGTAGATATAGAGACTAATGGCTCCCATATAGATAGACATCAGATTATAGAGATTGCTGCGGTTAAAGTAAAAGATGGAAAGATTACAGATCGATTTGAGACACTTGTAAAAACAGATCTTATCAATCCTATCATTACAGAGATTACAGGTATAAAAGCTGAAGATACTCGAAATGCTCCTAATCTCTCCTATGCTATGCATAAATTTAAGCTCTTTTTAGGAGATGCTGTTTTTGTTGCACATGATGTAAAATTTGACTATAACTTTATCTCTTTGAGTATGAAAAAAGTAGGTTTAGAAGCTCTCTTAAACAGAACACTCTGCTCCTTAGCACTTTCACAAAGAAGCATAGTCTCTTATAGGTATGGTCTCTCTTATTTAAATGACACTTTTAATCTAAATCCAAACCCTTCACACCATCGTGCAATGAGTGATGTTATAACAACCTATGGACTTTTTTTGCTTTCATTAGAATCATGTAAAGAGAGTTTAAATAATATAGAAGATTTAATAAAATTTTCAAAAGAAGCACCAAGGTTAAAAAGACCTAAGTTTGATCCCCTTCTCAAAAAAGAGAAAAAGGAAATAGTAGTAAAATAGAGACTATTCGCTAAAAGCTCCATGACTTGTAAGTCTCTCATAACGAGCATCCATTCGCTCATCTTCACTCATAGCTTTTAATTTAGCAAGCTCTTTAAGAAAGTAACTTTTAATAGCTTCAGCGGCAGCTTCCTTCTCACGATGTGCACCAATAAGAGGCTCATCAATAATATCATCAATTAGGTCTAGTTCTTTAAGGTCTGCACTCGTAATTTTCATAGCATTTGTAGCATCTTCAGCTTTTTTAGGATCATTCCATAAAATAGCAGAACACCCTTCAGGAGATATTACAGAAAAAACCGAATAACGCATCATAGCAAATTTGTCAGCAACACCAATAGCTAGAGCACCTCCAGAACCACCCTCTCCAATAACAATGGAAATAGTTTGTGTTTTAATATCTGCAAGCTCTAAAAGATTTCTAGCAATTGCTTCTGATTGATTTCGCTCTTCAGCACCAATCCCTGGATATGCACCCGGTGTGTCCACAAGCATTAAAATAGGCATTCCAAATTTTTCTGCTAGTTTTGCAGCACGAAGTGCTTTTCTATAGCCCTCAGGATGAGGCATACCAAAGTTACGTTTTAGCTTATTTTTAGTCCCACGACCCTTTTGCTCACCAATAACCATCACTTTTTCATCACCAATATAGCCCATATAACAGACAATAGCAGCATCATCACGAAAGTGACGATCTCCATGAATTTCATATTTGTCTCGCATGATTATATTAATATAATCAAGTGAATATGGACGATCAAGGTGACGAGCTAACTGTAGCTTTTGAAAGTCAGAAAGGTTTTTATACACCTTTGCCACTTCTCTTTCTAAAGTCTCTTTATGCTCTTCGACCGCAGTATAGTCATGTCGAACCTGTGCAGATATAATATCTTCTTGAATAAATTTTATTTTACTCTCAAAATCTAAGTAAGTAGCCAAATTAAATCCTTCTTGTTAGATTTTTTTAAAGATTAGAACACCATTTGTTCCACCAAAACCAAAAGAGTTACTCATAGCAATATTTACCTCAGCAGCTCTCGCACCCTCTGTAACATAATCTAAGTCACAGTTTTCATCTTTTGTCGTATAGTTAATAGTTGGAGGTAAAATACCATCACGCATTGCCATAAGACATACCACAGCTTCTATACCACCAGCGGCACCAAGACAGTGACCTATTTGACCTTTTATAGAAGACATTGGAGGAGTAGCATCACCTAATAGTTCTTTTACTGCTGCTGTCTCATTTTTATCGTTTACAGGAGTAGATGTTCCATGTGCATTTACGTAATCTATCTTCGGTTCACCTGCCATTTTATAAGCAGCACTCATAGCACGTGCAGGACCATCAAGAGATGGTGTTGTAATGTGATTTGCATCACCCGACTCACCAAAACCAATAATTTCACCATAAATTCTTGCACCACGAGCTACTGCTGACTCATACTCTTCAAGTACAAGCGAAGCAGCACCCTCACCCATAACAAATCCATCGCGGTCTGCATCAAATGGGCGAGAAGATGTTTTTGGATCGTCATTTCTTGTAGAGAGTGCTTTCATAGCAGCAAATCCACCAATTCCAACACCAGTAATAGCAGACTCAGCTGCTACAACAAGCATCTTCTCTGCACCATTACAGATAATAGTTTTACATGCTTCACTTATTGCATGTGTTCCTGCGGCACAGGCTGTTACACTTGAAAGGTTTGGACCTTTTGTCCCGTGTTGAATAGAAACAAAACCACCAAGCATATTTACCAGTGCCCCTGGAATAAAGAAAGGAGAGATACGACGAGGACCACGAGACTCTAATATAATAGAATTTCTCTCAATAGATGGAAGCCCACCAATACCAGACCCAGCACTAATACCAAATCTTTCATAGTCAGTATCTTCAGGAAGATTAGCATCAGCCATCGCTTCTTGTGCAGCTTTAAGACCAAGGTGAATAAATCTATCTGCTTTTTTTACCTCTTTTGGAGCCATTACAGTAGAAGGATCAAAATCCTTTACTTCTCCTGCAATTTTCACAGAGTAGTTTTCAGGATCAAAAATAGAAATAGTGTCAATTCCACACTCACCTTCACAGATAGCTTTAAAAGAGCTCTCTTTATCATTACCCACTGAGTTTATCATGCCTAAACCTGTTACTACTACTCTTCTCATCAAATACTCTCCAATATTAAGTTATAAAACACTTTTAAAAATCAACACTAACTCTTAAAGTTGACTACTAAAAACATTCAAAACTGAGGATAAACCTCAGTTAAAATAGTTTAAAAATTAAAACTATTTGCTCTCTACATATGCTACTACATCAGCAACAGTAGCAATTTTTTCTGCTTCATCATCAGGAATTTCGATGTCGAATTTTTCTTCTAAAGCCATTACTAATTCAACAACATCAAGGCTATCAGCACCTAAATCTTCTACGAATTTTGCATCATCTTTAACTTCATCTGCGCTAACGCTTAATTGCTCAACTACTACTTCTTTAATATCATCTATAAGTGCCATTATAGCTCCTGTTTTTTTATTTAAATCACGTTATTATAACAAATATAGCTTAAAAAAGCCATTATGCCATATTCATTCCACCATTTACTTTTAAAGTTTCTCCAGTTATGTAACTAGAGTGATCAGAGAGTAAAAATGCAGTAGCTTCAGCAACTTCTGATGCAGCACCCATTCTACTCATAGGAATTTTTGCATTTATACTCTCTTTTATCTCATCAGCGAGGACTTCTGTCATCTCAGTAGAGATAAAACCAGGAGTTAAAGAGTTAAATCTTATTCCACTTGTTGCAGATTCAAGTGCAAATGATTTAGTCATGGCAATCGTACCACCCTTAGATGCTGCATAGTTAGTTTGTCCTGCATTTCCAGTCTCACCAATGATAGAAGCAATATTTACAACACTTCCAAATTTTTTCTTTCTCGCAACTTTAAAAAATTCACGACACCCTATAAAAGTTGATGTTAAGTTCGCATTTATAACAGACATAAAATCATCTGTTTTCATACGAAGTGCTAGTTTGTCATTTGTGATTCCTGCATTATTTACAAGATATGAAAGTTCTCCATCACTATCTATAATAGTTTTTATTGCATCTTTAAATGCAGTTTCATCACTGACATCGAAACCAATAACAGCAGCACGACCACCCGCTGTTTCTATAGCTTCTTTAACCGCATCTGCTTCAACTGCACCACTTCTATAGTTTACCCATACCTTAAGACCAAAACCAGCTAAAGTTTTTGCTATCTCTGCACCTATACCACGACTTGAACCTGTAACTAAAACATTTTTTCCACTAAATTTCATTATCTTTTATTTCCTTATTTTAATATTTAAGAGCACTAAATGCAAGAGCTTTCTGCTAAGGAATTACTTCCTTTGGCATCTAAATCAATGAATGATCCATCTCTGATGGAATTTCAATACCCATAAGTTTTAAAATAGTTGGTGCTATATTATTAAGTCCACCTGTTTCTACTTTTGTAACACCCTCCGCATCAACAAAACACCATACTTTTCCAACGGTATGATTTGTAAGTACATTCCCTTCACTATCACGCATCTCTTCACAGTTTCCATGATCTGATGTAATGACAAGTGAATACTCTTGCTCTTTAGCTTTAGACACTATATAACCTAACTGCTCATCAACAGCAGACACCGCTTTTTTAGCAGCTTCTATATCTCCTGTATGTCCAACCATGTCGCCATTTGCAAAATTCACAACTATAAAATCGTAATTCTCATCCATTGCATCTAAAACAGCTTTTCCTACAGCCTCACAACTCATTTCAGGTTTCATATCGTATGTCTTAACATCAGGAGATGGAATAAGAACACGAGTCTCATTCTCATAAGGCTCATCAATACCCCCATTTAAAAAGAATGTAACATGTGCATACTTTTCAGTTTCGGCTGTATGAAGTTGACGAAGTCCCGCATTTGCAATAACCTCAGCTAAAGTATTTTTTGGTACATCTTTTTTAAAGAGTACAGGGTATGAAAAACTTTTATCATACTCTGTAATAGTCGCAAGATTAAGATTTAGTTCATTTCGCTCAAAGCCACTAAACTCATGCGAAGCTAAAGCTGTTACCATTTCTCTCATTCTATCACTACGAAAGTTAACAGTTAAAACTGCATCACCCTCTTGCATCCCATCATAAGCATTAAATGCTGTTGGTTCAACAAACTCATCCGTCTCACCTAATGAGTATGAGTGTCCTATATATGCAGCAGGCTCAAATCCACTTTTAGGTGTTGCATTTACTATTGCATCATATCCACGTTTCACTCTTTCCCAACGATTATCTCTGTCCATAGAGTAAAAACGACCAGAAATTGTAGCGATTGTTACATTTTCAGACAAGTGCTTCTCTACTGTTTTGAGATATTTTTGTGCAGAAGTCGGTGAAACATCTCGACCATCTGTTATAAGATGAAGAAAAACTGTTTTACCATTTTTAGCCGCGATATCGGAGAGTCCCATAAAATGATCTATATGAGAATGCACACCTCCATCACTCATAAGCCCAATCAAATGAATTCTATCCGAAGTGCTAAAAAGATTTTGTAAAACTTCATTTTTTTCCAAAGTGTTTTCAGAAAGAGCAAGTGAAATTTTCACTAAATCTTGATACAAAATACGACCAGATCCTATACTCATATGTCCCACTTCAGAATTCCCCATCTGACCTTCAGGAAGACCAACACTTAATCCAGATGTATCTATAAGTGAATGTGGTGTATCTTTAAAAAGTTTATCATAAGTCGGCTTTTTCGCATTATAGAATGCATTGTACTCAGTCTTTTCAGAATAACCTATTCCATCAGTAATGACTAAAATTGCTTTTTTACTCAATTTTATTCCTCAATAATTTAAATTTATTACACAAATTATACTCATATATTCATTTATACTCCATTAATGTAAATTTTGCACTGTAAATCAGGACTAAGCTAAGAAGAGATATTGCTTAAGTTTTATAAAAGATGAGATGAGAGTAAAAATGACACAATTATTAGATAAATTTAGAGAGCTACCAGACTACAGAAAATGCAAACAACTAAAGTTTAATGTCGGAGAAATTATGTTTATCTCTCTTACAAATATATGATG
>Ga0256837_1001210_pt1 | contig 18340 bp, 18 predicted proteins | sample 4562384metaG_FD_185976 | JGI IMG/M metagenome (GOLD analysis project Ga0256837, IMG submission 185976) | Hydrothermal vent microbial communities from Guaymas Basin, Mexico - 4561-384 | ecosystem: Environmental > Aquatic > Marine > Hydrothermal vents | place: Mexico: Guaymas Basin | collected...
AAAAGAGGTAGCAGCAGAGAAACCAAAAGAGCAAAAACGAGAAAAACAGAAGATACTAAAGCTTACTTTTAAAGAGAAGATAGCTCTCGAAAAACTCCCTGATGAGATAGATGCTCTTGAAGAGAAAATAGAGCAGATGAATATTTGTCTGGCAGATCCTGCATGCTATGAAGAGAGAGGTATCAGCGCTTTGGCACAAGAGCTTGCAGAGCTCGAAGCAGAGTATGAAACAAAGGTCGAAGAACTTTTGACGATACAAGAAAAAGAAGAAGAGATAAACAATGGATGAAAAAGTATACAAAGCAAAAAGAGCCAAGGAGCTAGAGCAACTCGGAAGTGCTCAAACGCAGTACACATACGAGTATGACCCTTCCCTGCTTGAAACATTTGAAAATGTCCATCCCAAGATGGACTACTGGGTAACGCTAAACGCAGACGAGTTTACATCTCTGTGCCCAAAGACAAATCAACCTGACTTTGGCACACTTATCATCAACTATATTCCGGATGTGAAGATGGTAGAGAGTAAATCCCTTAAACTCTACCTCTTTAGTTTTATGAACAGCGGAGAGTTCCACGAAGATGTGGTCAATAAGATAGGAAAAGATCTCGTAGCCTTGATGCAGCCAAAATACCTAGAAGTCATAGGACTCTTCTACCCAAGAGGAAACATCTCCATCCACCCTGCTTTTTCATACGCTAATAAAGAAGAGAAGTACAAAGAGATAGAGAAGTACCGATTTTTAAATCGTAATCTCAATCCACAAAGGATAGGATAATGACCCTGCAAAAGATACAAATCGTAGAAAATACAAATATTCAGTACCTCTCACACGAGCTCCTTTTTTTAGCACAAAGCGGACAACCATACCGTGGAACTTTCTATGTAAACTTCACAAGTTGTGGTGAGACCTTTAATCTTGTAGACTTTAAAAAGTACATCACATCCTTGCGAGATAAAAAGCTAAACGCAGAAGATATCGCCTATGAGATATTTACGACAATCGAACAAGATATAAAAACAAAAGATTTGGGTATTGTGGTAGACTTGACTGCCAGAGGAGGAATCCAACAACGAATCTCCTATGGTACTGCGTTTAACACTGTACAAAAAGAGAATATCTTTCAAGTAAGATAAAAATCTTACTTGTGAGCATCTTTAAGCGAGTCTGCTATTAAAAATGCAAGCTCAAGTGACTGGTCTGCGTTTAGACGCGGATCACAATGCGTATGGTAACGAGAACTAAGATCTTCTTCTGTTACAGCGAAACTTCCACCTATGCACTCAGTAACATTTTTACCCGTCATCTCCAAATGAACACCACCGCCAAAAGTACCTTCAGATTTATGTACTTGAAAGAACTGTTTCATCTCTGTTAAGATATCATCAACAGGACGTGTTTTGTAGTTGTTTGATGATTTGATAGTATTTCCATGCATCGGATCACATGACCAAACGACATTGAGCCCTTCTCTCTCTATCGCACGAATAAGTTGCGGCATATGCTCACCTACTTTATTTGCACCCATTCTAACGATAATGTTTAGACGTCCTGCCTCATTGTCAGGATTTACAGCCTGTGCAAGTCTTACTAGATCATCAGGTTCCATTGATGGTCCTGCTTTAATACCAATAGGATTTTTAATCCCTTTCATATACTCTACATGAGCACCGTCAAGTTGGCGCGTTCTATCCCCTATCCATACCATATGTGCAGCAACATTATACCAATCACCGGTAATAGAATCTTTACGTGTAAAAGCCTCTTCATAAGGAAGTAAGAGCGCCTCATGCGAAGTAAAAAAATCTGTCTCACGCAGTGTTCTGTAAGTTTTTGATGTTACACCACACGCTTCCATAAACTGAAGTGATTTTTCAATATCTTCTGCAAGCTTTTCATATTTTGCTCCAACTTCACTTTGGTGTGCAAAATCAAGATTCCACTTACTCACTTGATGTAAATCAGCCAATCCTCCCGATGCAAATGCACGCAGAAGATTTTGTGTTGCTGTTGCCTGATTATAAGCCTTAATCATGCGCTCAGGATCCGGTACACGAGCTTTTTCTGTAAACTCTATACCATTGATAATATCTCCACGGTATGAGTTCAGTGTAACACCATCTAGTGTCTCTACATCTGATGAACGCGGTTTTGCGAACTGCCCGCCCAAACGTCCAACTTTAACAACAGGAAGTCCGCCTGCATATGTCATAACAACTGCCATCTGCATTAATGCTTTAAAAGTATCACGGATATTATCTGCATGAAACTCTGAAAAGCTCTCGGCACAATCCCCGCCTTGCAGTAAGAAAGCCTTACCTTGTGCGACATTTGAAAGTTGCTCTTTTAAAGAGCGTGCTTCACCTGCAAATACAAGTGGCGGATAGTTTCTTAACTCTGACAATACAGACTCAAGTTTCGCCTTATCAGGGTAAGTCGGTTGTTGCAATATCGGTTTTTCTCTCCAGCTTGATGGACTCCAAGTACTCATTATAGAACCTTATTAAATTATATTTTTGTTATTTTAGCTAAAATATCTCTCAGAAAAGCTTTTTTTATGCTTAAAAATGTATAATTACACAAATTCATACTATTGCTTTTGAGAAAAGTTATTTGGAGACATATGAGAAAAGATGACTTAAAATCTTTGGTAACACAGATTTATAATGATGTTTTAAAAAACATCGATGAACATGAAAACCCTACAAAAGAAGAGATAGCTAGTGATTTAAAAAGTGCTTCAGACATGATACATACAATGTCTGATGAGCAAATAGATTCAATAGAACAAGCAAAAGCACTGCTTGCGAACTCGTATAAAGAGATTGCAGAAAAGTCAATTTCATCTTATAGAGATACAAATAAATCCTTCGAACAAATTACAAAAGAGCATAAGAAAACACTGACGCAGCATAAAAATGAACTAATTGACTACCCCTCAATTAAAGAGAAATTTGATGCTCTACAACATAATATGTCAGATGAAGTACAAAAAGCAAATGACCTCATAACAAAACTTACACAAGAGGTAAAAGAACTTGAAAAGAATTCCAACCTCGACCCTTTAACGAAAATTTTCAATCGTCGTGCATTGGATACCTACCTTGAAAGAGTATGTGCAAAAGGAGATCTAAAACATGAACTGCATCTTCTTATGCTTGATATTGATGATTTTAAAAAAGTAAACGACATACACGGGCATATTGCCGGAGATAAACTTCTTATCTATCTTACAAAACTTTTAAAAAAGACCCTTCGTGATGGAGATAAACTGTTTCGTTATGGTGGCGAAGAGTTTATCATCATTCTAAATCGTATCAAAGAAGATTCATTCTTTGAAATCACACAAAGAATTTTAGAGTCTGTACGTTCAAACCGTTTGATTTACAAAGGAAAATCGCTCTGCGTTACTGTAAGCATAGGAGCAACACGCTATCACAAAGGTGATACACCTACAGCACTTATAGAGAGAGCTGACAGAGCACTTTACAAATCAAAAAATTCTGGAAAAAATCAAATAAATGTGGAGATAAAAAGTGGAATTTAACTATTTTGACTTAATAGCCTCGGTAATAATTTTATTACTTGGCTTAAAAGGTATAATAAACGGATTTTTCAAAGAAGTTTTTGGACTAATAGGTATTATAGGTGGTATTTTTATTGCCTCACGTGTAGGTGATGAAGTCGGTCAATACTTAAGTGACATGATATTTAACTTCTCCAATCCTTCTGCAGTAAGCTTTACTGGTTTTTTATTTACATTGGCAGCTTTTTGGATAGTTATGATTATAGTGGGGTTTGCATTTAAAAAACTAAGCTCTCTCAGTGGTTTAGGTCCTATAGATAAAATTCTTGGATTTGTATTTGGAGCTGGAAAATTTTTTCTTATTGCGGCTGTTATTGCTTTTGCTGTTTACAACATCAAAGCAATAAGAACTACGCTCGACACATCACTGCAAGGAAGTGTACTTTTCCCTGTACTTGTTGAAACCGGTCGATTTATCATGAAGATAGATCCTGTTGAGATGAATGATGAGATAAACACCACTATTGACAAAACAACACAGGCTATTAAAGAGAACATACAAGAGCATGTAACAGATGAAGTGAATAAAACAATAGAAGAAACACTACAGAAAGTACAACAAACACAAGCAGAAGAAACAGAGAAATAAAATGCCAAATATAGTAACAGACTTTAACGATAAAACAATTAAATATGAAGAGCTTTTGGAAAATTTCAAAAAGCTGCTAAAAGCAAATAATTTGAAATTTACAATTCAGAGGGAAGTTATTTTAGAGACACTTTACAACTCTGATGAACATCTCACGCCTGAATCTCTTCATCATCTTATTCAAGAAAAGTACCCTGAATTAAAAACTGGTATCGCTACAGTTTACAGGACTCTTTCACTCCTTGAGGAATCTTCGGTTGTAACTTCTCTCTCTTTTGGAGCACAAGGCAAAAAGTACGAACTTGGTGCAAAAGAGCACCACGACCATCTCATCTGCACGAAATGTGGAGAGATTACAGAATTTGTTGATGAAGAGATTGAAAAACGCCAACATGCCATTACTGATGAACTTGGGTTCAAGATGGAAGACCATTCAATGCAAATTTATGGAATTTGTAAAAAGTGTCAAGAAAAAAATAGATAAATTATAAAAAGGAAGATTATTGTTTAGTAATAAATTCATTCAACAACGAATTGAAAAAGCAAATGTTTTAAGAGAAGCGGGAATTAATCCCTATTCAAATGAATCCCAAAGAAATACGACTGTAGAGAAATTTTTAAATGTAAACTCAGATATAGAGCAAAAAGAGGATAAACGTGATGCAACGCGCCTCTACACTGTTAGCGGACGTATCAAATTTTTGCGTATTATGGGAAAAGCAAGTTTCGTTAAGATTGAAGATGAAAGTGGTATGTTACAAATTTATGTAGCACGTGACAATCTTCCCGAAGGCTTTTACAACACTATATTCAAAAAAAATATTGAAGTTGGTGATATTATTGAAGTTGAAGGTTATCCTTTTATTACAGGAAAAGGGGAACTCTCACTTCATGTCAATGCTCTGAAGATTTTGACAAAAGCTATCAGTCCGCTTCCTGAAAAATTTCATGGTATTACAGATAAAGAAGTTCGTTACAGAAAAAGATATCTTGACCTGATTATGAACGCAGAAGTGAGAAAAACTTTTCAAACCCGTTCAAAAGTTATCTCCTTAACAAGAAGATTTTTTGAAGACAAAGGCTTTTTAGAGGTGGAAACACCTATGATGCACCCCATCGCCGGTGGTGCAAACGCAAAGCCATTTGTTACACATCATAATGCACTTGGAATTGACAGATATCTTAGAATTGCACCGGAACTATATCTTAAAAGATTAATTGTAGGTGGATTTGAAGCTGTATTTGAGATAAACAGGAACTTCAGAAATGAAGGAATGGATGCGACACATAACCCTGAATTCACATCTATTGAATTTTACTGGGCATATAAAACATATAAAGACCTTATTGAAATCACAAAAGAGTATTTCCAATACCTCTTTGAGCATTTAGAACTCCCTACTCTTCTTCCATACGGTGAGATGAAAGTTAATTTTGAAAACTTTCGGGAAGTTCCTCTCATAGAATCATTAACAACTATTGGCGGTGTGCCGACTGATGTAGTAAACAGTAGAGAAAAAATCATAGAATTTTTAAAATCTAAAAATATTGATGTAAATGAAAAGATGAATCTCGGACAACTCCAAGGTGAACTTTTTGATGAATTTGTAGAAGAAAAACTTATAGACCCGACTTTTATCACTGAGTATCCGGTAGAGATCTCTCCATTAGCGCGTAGAAGTGACAAAAATCCTGCAATTACTGAGAGATTTGAGCTCTTTATTGCCGGACGTGAAATAGCAAATGCATTTTCGGAGCTAAATGATCCTCTTGATCAGCTAGAGCGTTTTGAAGGGCAAATGGCAGCTAAAGATTGTGGTGACGATGAAGCCCACGAGATGGATAGTGATTTTGTTGAAGCACTCAGCTACGGTATGGCACCAACAGCAGGTCAAGGAATTGGAATCGACAGACTTGTTATGCTTCTTACAAATGAGCATAGCATCCGCGATGTACTCCTCTTTCCTGCTATGAAACCTGTCGCAGAAGATCAATGCCAAGAGGAAGATGAATAATCTTACCTCTGTAGAACCTACTTTGGCTCTACTAAACGGGATTGATACGCTTGAGGATGTTTACAAACAGGACAGATGTCAAGTGCTTTTTTCCCATAATGAATATGTCCACACACTTCACAAATCCAAACTTCTTCTTCATTATCACTGATAAATTCTTTATGTGATGTAACTCTTTCTAAAAGCATTCTATACATCTTTTCATGTTCTACTTCTATTTTTCCAATGTTTTTAAAGAGTGTTGTTGCTTCTCTGTGTCCCTCTTCTTTTGCAATAGCTGAAAAATCAGGATACATAGTTGTATTTTCATAGTTTTCACCATTAATGGCATCTTGAAGATTTTCTTCTGTAGAACCAAAGTTATTTTCTCTTTCAAACTTCATACGATTATGAAGAGCCAATTGTAATTTTGCATGTGTCTTTTCATTATCTGCAGCTCTTTGAAAATGTGCCGCTATATCTCTATAACCCTCTTTTTGCGCAACTTTTGCATAAAACTCATATCTATTTCTTGCCATTGACTCGCCGGCAACTGCTTTCATAAGGTTTACTAAAGTGAGATTTTCAGTAATCATCTCCATAGCTTCTCCACAACAGTGAAGTTCACCACCACCAACATTTTGGACTTCTACAATATTGCCACATTTGTTACATCTGTACGATTCATACTGTCTCATTTTAGATCCTTTTATACTTAGATTGAGCTATTGTTACATAGTTATACTTAAAGGAAAAATTATTATCCTTTAAGTATAACTATGTTTTTCACTTTTGAATATTGATTAAGCTGTTATAAGATAGAATGTAACGTATTAGAAAATAATTTGGAGAGTTAGATGAGATACTTAGTGATAGTAGTGTTTCTTGCAAGTGTTGTAATTGCAAAAATTCCTGACGTTGTACCTGTTACATGGTTGCAAACACATTACAACGACAAATCTCTGGTAATTATTGATGTACGTGATGCAAATCTTTTTAAAAAAGGACATCTAGAAAAAGCCGTAAATATTCCTGCGTTTGAAAAACTTTTCTATGGCTCAAAAATGCTTATGCCTCCACTCTCAAACCTCAAAGAGCTTTTTAGCCAAGCAGGTATAGATGAAAAGAGTGAAATCGTTGTATATGGAGGTATTAGCCCTATTTGGGCAGCAAGGTTTTACTGGATCAGTAAAGTTTTAGGAGCAGATAACGTCGGTATTTTAAAAGTAAGTTTTGGAAACTGGGAGAAAAAAGCACTTCCTATAACAAAAGAGATATATAAACCTCCATATAAAGATTTCGCACCAAAAATAAACAATACCCTTTTAGACACAAAGCTTGATGTTTTAACCTCGATAGGAAAAGCATATATTATAGATGGGCGTCCATTTGAATTTTATGTCGGTAAAAAATCACATGCAAAACGATCTGGACATATTCCCAAAGCGTTCAATTTTCCAGGAAGTTTAACATACGTTAAAAACAGTTCAAAAAGCAGTATTAAAGATTTTAATCAACTTAAAAAAGTATATGAAAAATTACCTCATGACAAACCTGTAATCTTGTATTGTGAAGATGGAGCTGATGCAGCTATGAATTTTTTGGTACTTCAAAAACTCGGTTATAAAGTTTCTGTCTATGATGGTTCTTGGCTTGACTGGGGTAATGATACAAAACTTCCTATAGAGACAAAAGTCAATAAGCCCTGATTATGACAACCTCAACGTACAAAGGTTCAATCCAGAAAAAATTTATAAAAGCTATTTTCACCCTTGTTTCTATCATTATAATGACAGGATATATCCTTTTTGTCAGTTGGTATGTATATAATCAAAAGCAAGAACGTATACTTTTAGCAAAAGATGTCACGCAAGTTTTATCACAGGATTTTCTTCGACTGATACTACTGGATGACATTCATACAGCAAGTGATTTAACCACAAAACTGCAAGCTTTTCCTCAGATATACAAAGTCATTTTATACAATAAGGAAAATAAAAAAATCTTTCTTTATAATGCTTCTAAAAAAATAGAGACAGGTAAAAAGTTTTCCACATCAACACAGCTTAACTATAATGATACCTCCTATGGAAAACTCTATTTTGAATTTGAAATAGAAACTTTATTTGAAATATTTCAAGATGATTTTCTCGTTTTATTACTTTTTTTACTTGTCTTTTTATTATTTTCTTTCTTTGTAACACGCTCGTATGTAAAACATTTCAGTGAACCTCTTTTATATTTAGTCCAATTTTTAGAAAAAGTTGAATTTCAGGACAATATGAAGCATTACAAAATAAAAGGTAAATATGATGATGAAATTGGTAAACTTTATGAAGAGATAAATATTATATTTACCAAAATAGTTGATTTTATACAGCAAAGAGACAAGGCGCAGGAACAACTTGCATTTCTAGTTCAGTATGATGCATTGACAGGGCTTCTCAATAAAAATGGTTTTTTAAAAGAGTTAGAAAAAATTTTAAAAGCAGACGGTGAGACATGGAATAGTCTTTTTTATATAAAATTGACAAACCTTAAGTCTATCAATCATGCATATAGCTATAAGTATGGTGATCTTTTACTCAAAGAGTTTGCAAAACATATGAAAGAGCACTTCAGCGACAGCACCTTAAGTGCCCGTATAAGTATGGGCGACTTTATACTTTATTATCAAAATATCAGCCAAAATAAAAAAGATGCACTGCTTCAGACACAGAATATTGCAGATGTTCTTGTTACAATTTTATCTGATACCGTTACGATTGAAGGGAAACTTTTAAAACCTGAGGTACATATAGGTATTGATATTTTTCATTATGAAAAAAATCCGCTAGAAATCCTAAAACATACAGATATTGCCTTGGAAATTGGTAGAGAATCTCATCAAAAAATCGTTTACTTTGATGAAGCAAATGAAACATATGCAAAAGAGATGTTCAATATTTTTGAAGGTTTACTTGTCGCACTAAAAGAGAATCAACTTGAACTTTTTTATCAATTACAGTATGACCAAAATGACACTATTCTTGGTGCCGAAGCTTTAATACGCTGGAGACATCCAAAACTTGGTTTACTGCCTCCGCATAAATTTATACCAATAGCTGAAAGAACAGATCTAATAGTCGACATAGGAGATTGGGTTATTGATGCAGTTTGTAAGCAACTCAAACTCTGGCAAAAGAACGCAATTGCCAAAGAGTGGGTTATAGCTATAAATGTAAGTGCAAAACAGTTTAACAGAAGCGATTTTGTTCCTAAATTACAAACAGTAGTCAATAAGTACAATATTGATCCAAAAAAAATAAAATTAGAACTCTTAGAATCCCTTTTTGTTGAAAATCAAAAGAGTATCGCAAAAAAAATGCATAAACTTAAAGTTTTAGGTTTTAAACTCTCTTTAGATGATTTTGGTACAGGCTTCTCTTCTCTTCAATATCTTAAAATATTTCCACTCGATCAGATAAAAATCGACCAGTCATTTGTAATGAATATGTTTAACAATGAAAAAGATATCCAAATTATCAAATCCATTATATACCTAGGTTCTCTCATTGATATGCAGGTTATTGCTGAGGGAGTAGAAAAAAAAGAACATTATGATAAACTAAAAGAGCTTGGCTGTCACTATTTTCAAGGTTATTATTTTGCAAAACCTCAGAGTGTTACACAAATCACAAACTCCTGTCTACAATCTTAAACTAAAGCTAGGGACAATCATTCAGAACTATATTATCATATTTTTTGTATAATCTACACAATATTATTTTAACAAGGAATTATAGGCAATGAGTTTTTTAAAAGAGTTTGACGAAGAAGTATACAATTTATGCGAAAAAGAGTTAGAGAGACAAACTGACCATTTAGAGATGATTGCATCTGAGAACTTCACACTTCCGGCTGTAATGGAAGCTATGGGAAGTGTATTTACAAACAAATATGCTGAAGGGTATCCTGCAAAACGTTACTATGGCGGATGTGAATATGCAGACGGTGTTGAACAGTTAGCTATTGACAGAGCATGTGAGCTTTTTGGATGTAAATATGCAAATGTACAACCCCACTCAGGAAGCCAGGCAAACGGTGCAGTATATGCAGCACTTCTTAAAGCCGGTGATAAACTTCTTGGTATGGATTTAAGCCACGGTGGACACCTGACACACGGTTCAAAACCATCATTCTCCGGTAAAAACTATTCAAGTTTTACGTATGGAGTTGAATTAGACGGACGTATTAACTATGAAAGAGTTTTAGACATTGCTAAAATAGTTCAGCCTAAGATCATTGTTTGTGGTGCATCCGCTTATGCACGTGAGATTGATTTTGCAAAATTCCGTGAGATTGCTGATGAAGTCGGTGCAATCCTTTTTGCCGACATCGCACATATCGCAGGACTTGTAGCTGCCGGTGAGCACCCTAGCCCCTTCCCTCACGCTCATGTTGTAACAACAACTACACATAAAACACTTGCCGGTCCTCGTGGTGGTATGATTATGACAGATGATGAAGATATAGCTAAAAAAATCAACTCTGCAATCTTCCCTGCCCTTCAAGGTGGACCACTTGTTCATGTAATCGCAGCAAAGGCTGTTGGTTTTAAACACAATCTCTCCTCAGAGTGGAAAGAGTATGCTAAACAGGTCAAAGCAAACGCAGCAGTACTTGCAGATGTACTTATGAAACGCGGATACAATGTAGTAAGTGACGGAACGGACAACCATCTTGTACTTGTCTCATTTGTAGGCAAAGAGATCTCAGGAAAAGAGGCTGATGCTGCACTTGGTAATGCAGGTATTACAGTAAACAAAAACACTGTTCCTGGTGAGACACGTTCTCCATTTGTAACATCTGGTATCCGTGTAGGTTCACCTGCACTTACTTCTCGCGGTATGAAAGAGAAAGAGTTTGAACTAATAGCGAACAAAATGGCTGATGTTTTAGATGATATCACTAATACAGAATTACAGGCAAAAATCAAAGAAGAGTTAAAAGAACTTGCACAAAATTTTGTAATCTACAACCAACCGACATATTAAGGTTCTATGATGACTGCCATGGATTTAAAACTTATAAAAATGGTCAGTGACCACTACTGGATCAAACGTGATTCAGTAGTGGATAAAATTTCATTCAAAGGGCGTACTTTTTATAATAAATTTGAAAAAGTAAATGCACCCCTAAATCAATCTGTAATCAATAAGCACCTCAAAGGTGAAATTACTGTCGCACACTCCGTCGTAGACAAAAAAGGTATTGTTGAAAATATCGTTATTGACTATAATGGAAGAGATCCGGAGAGATTTTATCATAGAGCACAGCTTTTACTTCGTGAAGAGGGATACATTAACTTTACAGCGTATGAAACAAAAACAAAAGGTCATCTGCACCTTTACATTCACAAGGGTCATACTACGCTGCAAGAAGCTATTCAGCTTGGTAAAATGATTAGTATGAAACTTGCTGCAAAACAACCAAAACAATGGAAAGTTTTTCCAAATAATGATATGCCTGATGAATACAATATTTTAACACTTCCTTATGAGGTCTATGCAAAAGAGCGTGGTGCTTCTTGGTCAAAACACATGTAATACAATGGACTAACTTGTAAGTTTATAATATTTTTGGTATTATTGAACAAATAAAAGATTGAGGTGAAATTATGGATGAGAAAAACGAATTAAGTGACATTGTACTAAACAAAGGTGGCTCATCAAACTCCAATAAAAAAATCATATTGGCTATTGCTACACTGGGTGTTGTTTTAATCGTTGTTGTAATGCTTATGAACTCCATTAACTCCAAAGGAACAAGCAATTTACCTCAAGCTGTTCTTCCTCCTGAACCAAAAGCACAAACAGCTTCTGAAAATGAACTCGACAAAGAACCTCTTTTTGAAGATGTTCCGGTAGTTCAGGAGGATACACAAGATGAAAGCAATCTTGACAATATTGCAAAAAAACTCAAAGAAGAGAGTGCAACAGCTCAAAGTGAAGTCATTGAAGAACCTGTTAAACATACTATTGTAGCAAAAGAGACAAAAGCAGCAGAAAAAAAAGTGCAGCCTAAAGTTACAAAAAAAGCTCCAACAAGAGTAAAAACGACACCTCCTTCTCACGCTTATTTCATTCAGGTTGGTTCATTTTCAAAATATACACCAAATAAAAAGTTTTTAAATTCCATAACAAAATTGGGGTACCATTACTCTTATCATAAAGTTAAAAATATCAATAAAGTATTGGTAGGACCATTTAATACTCTAAAAGAGGCTAAAAAAGCCAAAGCAATACTACGCTCAAAAGTTGAGCGTGGAGCATTTTTAGTAAAATTATAATAATCACGTAAGGCAAAAATTGATACATTCAAACCAATTTATACTCGACCAACTTGCTCCAATAGCAGTCTATTCAAAACTCAAAGATATGTTTGCAGATGAAATCACATATCTTTTTGAGAGTGCCGGACAAAGTGAAGGAAACTATAGTTTTATCTGTATTGGAGCAAGAGAGCGTCTTCAATATATAAATGATAAAACAATCTACACTGATAAAGACAAAAAGGTTACAACGATAGATGAAAATCCTTTTGAATTTCTCAAGGAGTATTATCAAAAGATAGATACTACTCTTTACAAAGAAGCAACTAAAGAGCTTAATGTCGGCTATGTTGATGGCTTTATCGGGTACATCGGTTATGATATGGTAAAAGTTTTTGAACCTAAACTTAAAACTTTTATGGATGATTTAACTGATGAACTACATACTCCTGATTTAGATTTGATATTGCCAAAACTAGTGCTTGTCTACTCACATAAAAACCATCAAATTACACTTATATCTACCCTTAAAGAGTATGCAGACAAATTTCAGACTATTCAAGATGAATTAAAAGGAACATACACATATAAGCACAGAATCTATAATATCGGTACAGACAAAGGAACTTTTGCTCACTCAAAGGAGAAGTTCTTTGAGATGATTGACAAATCAAAAGAGATGATTAAAAGTGGTGATGTTTTTCAAATACTTATGACAAACCGTTTTACACGTCATATCAAAGTTGACCCTTTTAGTTTTTATAGAATTTTACGAACTAAAAATCCATCACCTTATATGTTCTTAATGGAGTATGAAGAGTTCAGTATAGTCGGTTCTTCACCTGAAGTTATGGTACGTCTCACTGAGGGTGAGATACTCTTACGTCCTATTGCAGGGACACGTAAACGAGGCAGTACAAAACAGAGAGATAAAGAGCTTGAAGAGGAGCTGTTAAGCGATCCAAAAGAGTTGGCAGAGCATCTTATGCTCATCGACCTTGGTCGCAATGATGTAGGACGGGTTGCACAGACCGGAACAGTGAAAGTTGAAGATATTATGCATATTGAGAGATTTTCACATGTTATGCATATAGTATCTGATGTTGTTGCTCAAATAAATGAAGATAAAGATATGTTCGATCTTTTTATGGCAACTTTTACAGCCGGAACTATGACAGGAGCTCCAAAAATACGTGCTATGGAGTTAATAGCAGAGTATGAAGGGATCAAACGCGGTTTCTATAGTGGTAGTGTTGGATACTTCGGGTTTGATGGCAATATGGACAGTGCAATTACCATCCGTACTGCTATGGTAAAAGAAGATAAAGTTGTGCTTCAAGCCGGTGCAGGCGTTGTTGCTGACAGTCAAAATGAGTTGGAGTACCTGGAAGTAAACAACAAACTCGGTGCGCTCATTCACTCTCTTGAAGATTTAGATAAAAAATAATGCAGCTTTTTTCCATATTTGGCAATCCGGTCTCTCACTCACGAAGCCCTTTGATGCATAACAGTGTTTTCAAGCACTTGGGTTATAAAGCTTGTTATACCCGAACCCTTCTAAAAGACTCTTCAAAACTTAAAGAGACTTTCTTTCGTTTAAAACTCAGTGGTGCAAATGTAACAGTTCCTCATAAAGAGGCAGCTTATGAAGCTTGTGATGAAGTACGTGGTTTTGCTAAAAAAATAGGTGTTGTAAACACTCTCATCAATGAAAACGGCAGACTTATTGGCTATAACACTGATGCAGACGGTTTTCTCTACTCAATCAATGAATTTAAAGATATTCAAAAAATCTTAATTATAGGTGCAGGCGGTACGGCAAAAGCCCTGGCAATTCGTTTTTTGCAAGAGAATTTCAATGTTTCCATTTTAAATCGAAGTGAAAAAAGATTACAATATTTTCAAAATTTCGGATGTCTAACAAGTTCATGGAGCAATTTTCAAGTAGATTCTTATGATTTGGTCATTAACACTACAAGTGCCGGACTCGAAGATGATTCACTTCCAGCACCAAAAGAGCTGCTTGAGAGTATCTTTGCCAACACAAGATACATTGCTGATGCTATTTATGGAAAAGTGACACCATTTTTGCAGCTGGCACAAGAGAAGAACATCACCTATAAAGATGGAGCAGATATGCTTTTAGGACAAGGTGTCTTGGCAAATGAGCTTTTCACCTCTGCCACACTTAACAAAGATGAGATAAAAAAATATATGCAAAAAAGCTTTGAGCTTTAAGTTATCTTGAAAAGCTCACACCAATAGAAAGCTTTGTAATATTATGATTATAATCTATCAATGATTCTACATATCCACTAAAAAACTTCATATAAAAATAAGATTTGTCTTTTCTTAACGGATAAGAGTATGTTGCTTCTGCTGCTCCTCTTAGTGTTTCTATATGACCTCTTAACATCAAGCTAAACATATTTTTATTATGAAAATATGTAAATTTAGCCTTTGTATAACCCAAATATTTCATTAAATCAGGATTATCACTGAGATTATCTGTCCCCGGAAATGGTAACAGCAGGGTCAAATCAGTTATAAGACTCTTATGCTGCAATCTCAATGTTGAATAAAAATAATTTATACTTTTTGAAAGATTGAAACCATTGAACTCCGGTATATCTGATGTATTTGGCTGTCCATTTGATTTATGTGCAATAGCAACTTTTAGAGAACGTATTTGAAAAATAGATCCTTTATCATTAATTGGAATCACCATAAACCCTTCAGGGTTGTATAGGCTTTCTCTAAAAGGAGAAGAGTAGATATATATCTGCCAAAAAGCCTGCTGAGTGTATGCTAAATAATATTTTGCATCGAAACCTAAAAGGTTATGTGCAACCTCTAATTTCAAACTAACTTGAATCTCTGCTTCTTTTTTATCATAAGTAACTACATCAGGCAAAGGAGAGATATAAGGCTTGTCAGCGATACCAAAAGGTAAAATATAATTTGCTTTATATGGTTGAAGACCAAAAATATCATCCAACCAATTTTGCATACTCGCTTTTGAACTATCACTCTTTACTTTATCAAGATCTATAGTTTCAAAATCATCCATGTTCACCGCTAACAGTTGCATACACATAAGAAATAATATTCCAATAATCTTTATCATATCTAAACCCTGACTCTATCTTCTAATGCTCTTGTCAGTGAAAGCAGGTCTATATTCTCTAAACTTACACCTGTTGGAACTCCTTGTGCAATTTTTGAAAAACTTATATTGTATTTACTTAACTTATCTTCAATATAGAGAATAACCGCATCATTTGAAATCGAAGGAGTTAAAGCAAAAAGAATCTCACTTACACCATTTTTGGCAATATCTTCCAAATGGGAGATACGCAGCTCCTCTAAAGAGTCCAAAACAAAATACTTTCCATCAAAGAGACCATTTTCTTCCAAAAGCAAAATATCTTTGGCATTCTCTACTATACATAAAAAGGAGGCGTTTCTAGACTCATCACAACATATATGACATAACTCATCTTCACTCATACCTCCACACTCTTTACACTTTTTCAAACTGCCTATTGCATCTTCAATAGCATGTGATATTTTTATACCGGTATATGTATCATTCATTATCATATAGTAGGCAAGCCTTGTAGCAGACTTTTTGCCAATTGTAGGAAGTTCACTCAGAGCATCCACAAGTCTATTAAATTTTTCAAGAGAGCTATTCATTCATAAATCTTTTTTCTTTAGGTAGTATTATCCACAAACGCAGCGGTGATTTTAAAGTACCTGCAATATTCAGAGCATCTTCTCCACTTCCTAAGAAGTAGTCAACTCGCAAAGCCCCTTTAATAGCACCGCCAACATCCTGTGCAAAGACAAATTTATCTATCTTTTGAGTATTAAAATTTGAGCTCAAGTATAACATACTTCCAAGTGGAATATACTTACTATCGACTGCAACTGAGCTCTTTGCACGTAACTCAAGACCTAGTGCTCCGGTTGCACCTCTACTGCGTTTAGAAAAGAAAACCATTGCTCTATTTTTATTCAGTACCTCATCAACTCTCTGAGGATGTGCCTCCAACCATGCCCGGATGGACTGCAAAGAGATATCTTGCTGGGATATCTCACCATTTTTTACAAGATACTTTCCAATTGACTTGTATTTATGTCCGTTTTGATTGTCATAACCGACATAAAATGTTGAGTTATCATCCAAAAGCACCTTACCTGAACCCTGTACCTCTAAAAAATATCTGTCAATTTTTGATTTACAGTAACATATAACAGAACTGTTGATATCACTGCGTTTAATCTCTGCTCGGGTATAGTACGGAACAAGTTTATTTCCCTCTATTCGTCCTCGAAGTCTATAATGTTTCAAGTTTGGATAGATAGAACTTAAATCTACCTCTATTAAATCTTTAGGCGTCGTATATAGTGGATATTGATAATATTCATCTTTTTGTAATGAGGCATCTATCTCCGGCTCAAAATACCCAGTAAGTAATCCTTCAGCTCTATTATCTTTCCCGTAAATTCGATAAGCTTGAAAATTTTGTAAAATAAACTCTTGAGCACTCTGCGTCTCTTTAGCTTTTTGACATAAATCACTATAAAGTTTTTGTGCCTTTGCACTTTGACAATCATAAATAAAGTTATCAACAACTTTTTGAAAATCAATCTTTTGAATTTCAGGTAATTCACTAAACGCAGTAGCTTTTAAAGAGGTATTGGGAAGCTCTTTTAAGTGTAGTTTTGGTTGTTTTGAACAGCCTAAAACCAACAAGAGAAAAAAGAGTAATATAGTATTAGTTTTCATAAAAGGAATTATAACATCAAATTATTTATTTTTAAACTATAAAATTGGTATAATTCCACCAAAATTTAAATAGGATCTTATTACAATGGAAAATCTAAGCTATTATGAAATATTAGAAGTATCGAGGGATGCAGATAAGACGACTATTAAAAAAGCATATAGAAAAATGGCAAAACAGTATCATCCGGATAAAAATGCTGGAGATAAAGAGGCAGAGTATAAATTTAAACTGGTTAATGAAGCATACCAGTGTCTTAGTGATGATCAACAAAGAAGTATCTATGACCGTTACGGAAAAGAGGGGCTTCAAGGTATGGGTGGCAGCGGTGCACACTCATCTTCTGCCTTTGATGATTTGGGAAGTATGTTTGAAGAGATGTTTGGTGGTGGCTTTGGAGGCGGTGGACGAAGACGTCAAAACCCTGCTGATATGGACAAATACCCGCTTGATATTAATGTAGAGATGTATATCAACTTCAATGAAGCTGTATTTGGCTGTGAAAAAGAGATAGAATTTACATACAAAAAACCTTGCCAAAAATGTAAAGGTACCGGGGCAAAAGACGGTAAACTCTCTACATGTCCACAATGTAAAGGACAGGGTCAAATCTATATGAAACAGGGATTTATGACTTTTTCTCAAACATGTCCTGTTTGTAACGGAAGCGGAACTTCAGCTGCAGATCCATGTAAAAATTGTAACGGCCACGGTTATGAAGAGATACGTGAGAATGTAAAAATCAATGTTCCTAAAGGTATTGACAGCGGTAACCGTTTAAGAGTATCAGGCAAAGGAAATATCGGTAAAAAAGGACATCGTGGTGATTTGTATGTAACTTTTGAAGTAAAACCGGACAAACATTTTATCAGAGATGAGAACGATATTTATATTGAAATTCCTGTTTTCTTTACACAGGCGATTAAAGGTGATACCCTAACTATACCATCTCTTACAGGAGAGTTGGAACTCAAACTTGACATCGGGACAAAAGACAAACAGAGATTTACATTTAGGGGCGAAGGAATAGAAGATGTTCACGGCCACGGTAAAGGTAATCTTA
>Ga0256837_1001211_pt1 | contig 18330 bp, 13 predicted proteins | sample 4562384metaG_FD_185976 | JGI IMG/M metagenome (GOLD analysis project Ga0256837, IMG submission 185976) | Hydrothermal vent microbial communities from Guaymas Basin, Mexico - 4561-384 | ecosystem: Environmental > Aquatic > Marine > Hydrothermal vents | place: Mexico: Guaymas Basin | collected...
AACAATTTTATCTGCATAAGCTTTTGCTACACCTGCTGCGATTGTTCCAACTCCTGCTGTTGAAACTAATTTTACAGATACAATTGCTTTTGGATTGATTTGTTTTAAATCAAAAATAAGTTGAGCCAAATCCTCAATAGAATAAATATCGTGATGTGGTGGTGGTGAAATTAAAGTTTTCCCCTCTGTTGTATTTCTTAATTTAGCAATATAACCTGTAACTTTAAATCCTGGTAATTGCCCACCCTCACCTGGTTTTGCACCTTGTGCTACTTTGATTTGAAGTTCCTCTGCATTTCTTAAATATTCCGGAGTTACACCAAATCTACCAGAGGCAATTTGTTTGATTTTACTTTCTTTTATAGTTTTAAGTCTTACTTTATCTTCTCCACCTTCACCAGAATTACTTTTCGCACCAATTCTATTCATAGCTTCTGCTAATGCTTCGTGAGATTCTTTGCTTAATGCTCCGATACTCATAGCAGCACTTACAAATCTTTTGAAAATTTCCTCTTTTGGTTCAACTTCATCTATTGAAATTGGTTTTTTATCTGATTTAATATCTAAGAAATCTCTAATAAAAATCGGCTCTTTTTTCTCTACTAATTCTTTTAGTTTATTATATTCTTCTTTTAATCCTGTATCCGCAATTTTTCTAATTGCTTTTGCGATAGCTGGGTGATTATCGTGAAGTTCTGCATTTTTTCTAAAATTAAATACCCCACCAGATACAAGTTTATCTTCTTCATATGCTTTTTTAAGTTTATTATTTATTCTTGTTTCGATATCATTATATCCTAATCCAGGTATAAGTAACTCACTTCCAATAAAACATTTTTCAATCAACTCTTCACTCAATCCAATTACATCAAAAAGTGCTGAATTTCTATAACTTGCAATAGTCGCAATCCCCATTTTTGACATAATTTTTAAAATACCTTTATTTAAAGCTGAATGAGTTTTTGTAATAGCTTCCTCTGTATTTAACTCTTTTGAATTTGCTGTATCAAGAACGGTTTTAAATAACATATATGGATAAATAGCAGTAGCACCATAAGCAATCATAACCGCACTATCATGAGGAGTAATAACTTCACCTGTAATTGCTACAATACTTGTAAGATGTCTTATTTTGTTATCAAGTAAATATTTATGAAGTCTTGCAATTACCATAGTCATTGGAATAATATTATTTTCACTATTTAAAGCTCTATCATCTAAGAAAATTATTCTAACTCCATCATTTTTTACATCATTTGCGATTTTTTGTACTAATTGTTCTAAACTATTTTTTAAATCAGTTATAAAAATAGTTGAATAATATCTATTTTTATAACAACTCTCAAATCTTGGTGAATTCTCTTTTCCAAAAGATTCTAAAACTTCCAGTTTTGCTTCTGTAAGAATTGGAGAAGATGCTTTCAATCTTTTCGCATGATTTGGGTCTTCATCTAAAATATTATGAATTTCTCCAAATCCTGTATTTAAACTCATTACAATTTTTTCTCTTAAAGAATCAATTGGTGGGTTTGTAACTTGGGCAAATTTTTGTCTAAAAAAGTCATTAAAACTTCTAAAAGGATAATCACTAAAACAAGCCATTGGTGTATCATCACCCATACTTCCTGTTGCTTCTTTTGATTCATTCATCATAGGAATAATTTGTTCTTTTATTACCTCTTTACTAAATCCGAAATATCTTTGTTTAGCGATTAAATCATTTACTTTACAATTTATTATTTTATAAGTGTTTTCTGTAAATTCTTGAAGATAGATTAAATTTTCATTTAACCATTTTGTATATGGATTTCTACTTTTTAAATAATTATTTATCTCTTCATCTTTTAATATTATTCCATATTTAAGGTCAATTCCTATCATTTGTCCAGATTGAAGTCTTCCTCTCTCAACTATCATATCATCATCAATATCATTTACTCCATATTCTGATGAAATTAAAATTCTATTATCTTTTGTGATGATATATTTCGCAGGTCTAAGTCCATTTCTATCTAGAACTACTCCGATATATCTTCCATCACTTAAACTAACAGCTGCTGGACCATCACAAGCTTCAAAACAAGTAGATGTAAATTCATAAAAAGCTCTTAATTTGCTATCCATGTGAGGGGAATTTTGCCAAGGCATAGGAACTAAACTTCTTGCTGCTTTGAAAAAGTCCATCCCATTCATTACTAAAAATTCAAAAATATTGTCTAAACTCGCACTATCACTTCCACCCATTTGAACAATTGGAAGAATTTTTTGTAACTCGTCATCGCTAAATACATCACTTTTTACTGATTCTGTTTTGATAAAAGAATTGATTCTATTTGCTTGAATAGAATTTATTTCACCATTATGAGCGATATATCTAAATGGTTGAGCAAGTTTCCATTCTGGTAAAGTGTTAGTTGAAAATCTTTGATGAAATAAAGCAAATGGAACTTCAAAATCACTATCACTTAAATCTGGATAAAATTCTTTAATATGTGTAGGCATTACAAGCCCTTTGTAAGCTACTTTTTTGCTACTCATTGTAGGGATATAAAAATCGTTATTATCTATACTATTTTCTATCTCTTTTCTTGTAAGATATAAAAGTTCTTCAAATCTTTTAGTCGCTACAAGTGAATTTGGTGTAATAAAAATATGGTAAATTTGTGGTAAAGTTTTTAAGGCTAATTCACCTAATGCAGAAGTATTTATAGGAACTTTTCTTATTAAATTTACTTTTAAATCATTATTATTTAATTTTTCTTTTACAATTTCAAGTAAGTTATCATTTTTTGTAAAAATTACCCCTATTCCATAAGTTTCAGGTAAATCTACTCCATTTTGGCTGGCTACTTTTCTCATAAATTTATCTGGCATACCAAAAAGTAATCCACTACCATCTCCACTTTTTCCATCAGCAGCAATAGCACCTCTGTGCATCATTCTTTCAAGTGCAATAATCGCATCTTCTACATTTTTGTGACTCGGAGTATTGTCAATACTTGCTAATAATCCAAATCCACAGTTATCTTTAAAACTTGTTAAATTCATCTATTCTCCTTGTATAATAAAGCTCGAAGCAGTGTATAAAAATTTGCTATATTATACCAAAATGTTATTTAAAGATTGATTAAATAAAAATAAAAGATTTTGTTTTGCTTTTTAGTAGTTACTTGAAGTTATAATTTTTTAAATTGTTTTTTTGTAAGAGGAGGCATTTGTTTATCAACTACTTTTCCATTTTCCCAAGCTAAAGCCATAATTTGTTATAATTATATCAAAAAAGAGATTAAAAATGAGAGGCTTTATTCTTCATACTCAACTTGTAAAAGAGGAAGATTTAGTAGTTACTATTCTTACAAAAAATAAAATTTTAAAATTATATAGATTTTATGGAGCAAGACATTCTGTCATAAATATTGGGTATTTAATAGATTTTGAAATAGAACAAACTATGGTATCTATTGATAGAATTAGAAATATTATGCAAATTGGATATCCTTTTTTGCTGGATATAAATAAAATGTTAATTTGGCAAAATTTTATAAAAATGCTTTATAAACATCTTTTTGATGTTGAAGAAATTGATAGTTTTTATTTTAAATTATTGAATAATATTATTTTGCATTTCAATAGAAATCCAAAAAGAGTTTTAATTGAAAATTATATTAAATTATTAAAATTTGAAGGAAGATTAAGTGAATTTGAATGTTTTTTGTGTGATATAAAAATAAAAAACAGAGTAAATCTTGCCAGAGGATTTTTGTGTGCTTGTGAAAAATGTATCCCAAAAAAAGGGATAGAAATAGAAAAAATAGAAACTCTTTTTAAAAAAGAAAAAACTATACTTTTATCAAATGAAGAGATAAAAAATCTATATAAAATTTTATCTCTTGGTATTTAATTACCATGCCATTTTTTGAAAATGTAAATCTTTTTTTGTATTTTGTTTAATTTTTGCTTGAACATTATTTGAAATTGGATCATTTTCATTTTCATCTGTTCCTGTCCCTGCCCAATATTTTGATGTAGCTATAACATTCATACTTGTTTCACCTCTAAAAATTCTACAATGTTCAACTGTATCATCTTCATCAACTGATGCAAAATTTTTATCAATAATTGAAATTGTTTGAGTTTCTGGCTCTAAAAATAGGAATTGAGCTCTTGAAGTATATCCATTATTAATATCAAAACTATATTGAGCACTTCCATCTATTTCTAATTCTGTGCTTGCTATGTTATAATTTGTTGTAATATCTCCCTTTTTATTGATAGTTTTAAGGGTAGCAAATGCTATACTTCCTTCTTTTACTTGAGCTGTATTAAATTTACCATCAATTTTATCTGGTCTAATAGCAAAATTATCTGTACTATAATCTATATAAGGTTTAGTTTCATAATATGTATAACATTTATATGTTATAGGATAAGTAGGCTGTGGTACTGCATATATCCCACTAGGAACTCCACCACTAACTACTTTATAATCTGACGGATTAGTAGGACAAGTAATCTCTTTTGGAGTTGAAAGTTTCGTTTCTTTATCATATTCAAATTTTATACTTACATCTTTATAACTATTAGGAATTGTTAAATTAACATCTTGATGAGGTACATTATATAAACTATGCTCAGTGCCATCAATTTTTTCATCTGTTATATTATCCACTAAATAATATTTAACATTAGTAACAGCACAATAAGGTTTTTTGAAAATATGTAAGTAAAATTCTTCTCCTGCTGTTTTTGTAGAAATAGAAAATATAGAAGAACTACCACCTGATGATGAAACAGGCTCATCATAAGCATTAAAACATCTATTTGAATCTGCCATAAAGTTATCATTTTCCGTTTTATCTTCTTGGCTTGCTGTTAAATTTAAACAACCTGCAAAAGCACTAGTTAATAATAAAACTCCACTTAAAATTATTTTTTTCATATTATACTCCTAATTGTTTGTTTATTATCATCCCATTCTTTGAAAATGTAAATTTTTTTTGTATTTTGTTTAATTTTTGCTTGAATTGTATTGATTACAGGATTATTTGAATAGCCTGCTATATATCTACAACTTTCACCAGTATCATCACTATCTACATTTGCATCTACTGGAATAAATTTTCCTATTTTTGTAGATGATTTTTTTAATTCCATTTGAAATTCTTTCGGTCTAATCGCACCCGTTATTAAAACCTTTTTCATAACTTTTCCTTACTTTTACCAATTCAATTTCCTAAATTTATTGTTTTTTATTTTATTTTGTTTTATCTCTATTTGAATAGAGTTATTGGTAATGTTATTTTCTTTTTCATCGGTTCCAACTCCACCCCATGCTTTTGTTCCTTGTTTTAAAAATAAAATATTAATACAAGGATGAGTTGTACAATCCATATTATTCGAACTTGGTGCTTCATAAGATTTATCTGAATACCATAAATAACTTGGTATATTAAGATGTGATTTTACTTTATAAGGTCTTGTATCTGTTTTAGGAGAAATTGAAATATTTTGTTCTCCATTAGCAATACTATTTTCATTTAAGTTAAAATCTATATTAGATACTGTGACTAAATTACTTATATATCCATCATTTTTATTATTATGAGCAGTATTTTTTATCCACTCCATACCACCATAATATTTAAATAAATTCACCAAATTCGCTGTCGAATCTATTGTAACAAAATCATTTGCTTCCATTCTACCATATAGAAAATATAAATCAAGACCTATTGACGAATTTCCTTGTGAATTGTTAGAATCTGTTACAAAAATTTCATTTAATGTTAATGTAAATGGATTTACTATCAATGATTGATTTCTATCAAAATTTATTTTTAAATTTAAATTCATACTTCCATCTGAAAAATTACTTTCATCTAAACTAAAAGATATATTATCATCTTTTAAATTTTCACCATATTGAGTTACAATTTTATTTAAATTATCCATTGATGTATCTGATGAATGTGCAATATTAAAATTAGTATCTTTTGAATAACAACCTGTTTTATAATTTACTGTTGTTGTTCCACTTGCATTTTTTGCTGTAATAGTAGCATTTAATTCTCCACTCATATTTAAATCATTTGAAAGATATGTAAAAGTGTTATTATTATGATTATTCACACTAATATTATCTATATCAAAATGGTCTGGAATTACTGCAAATCTATTTGACTCAGCAGAAGTAATATATCTATCATTATCATCTGTATCATCACTATCAATAATAGCAAACTCTTTGTTTGTTTTTTCTGAAATAGTTAATTTTATTTCCCCTACATCTTGATATTTTAAATAATTTATTTTTCCTATTCCATCTTCAAAATTTATCTCATAATCAGGATACATCGCTACACATAAATCATCACTTGCTTCTATATTTATACTATCATTTGATATATCTGTATTATTCGCTTCATTTGAATTATAATCTAATGCTTTAATATCTAAAAATGTAATATTATTATCAGCTCTATTTACTCCTATACCAGAAATATCAAACTTATCAGGTCTTATAGCAAAAGCATCTGTACTTTGGAAATATCTATAACAAATATTATTTTCTTCTTCATTACTACTACAATCACTACTACAATTTCCATAAGGATATAAAGTATAACCTGTTGATATATTATAATTAGCACATACTTTAAATTCTACTTTTACATTTTTATAAGCACTACCAATATTATAACTTTGTGTAGTTGTGGTATAAATATTAGAAGGGATAGTTAAAGTATTTTTTGTTGATATTTGATTAGTTGTATTCATATCTTTTAAATAATATTTCACACTCGCACCTGTGGTATTTACAGCATAACCAGATGAAATATAAGCAATAGTTAAATCAAATGGTTTATTTACAATTTTAGTCGATATATTTCTATCATTTATCCCTCTTGAAGAGATATAATTATCCCAACTATCTACAAATCCACTTGTTTGATTTGATATATTTGTATATGGGCAAGCATCCATCCTAATTGAATAATTTTTACCATTATCTTCATATTGTGCTAAATAAACAATATTATTTTTCCATTTATTAAATAAATTGCTAGGAGACATTGAAATAGAAAACGACATTGTAGATTTTTTATAAGCACGATAATAATTTTCATCAGGTTGATAAGTTGGATAATTATCTCCAAAATCATATACTATTGAAGTAGGATTAAGTGTAAAATCTGCTAAATTATAGATTGAATAATCACTTGAAGAATTTTTTGAAGCACCATTACCTATATGATTACCATCTTTATCTATTGTATCAAACTTACTCATATTAAAAAAACTCATAGTAATTGAAGTTGAATTATTATAAGTTTCTCTTACAATTACATTATCCAATGTATTATTACTAGTATTTCTAATAGGAATATCCCACTCACATGGAGTAAATGGGGTACACATACTAAACATAAACATACTAAAACCATTTCTTGACACATATTGTTCATCATAACAAAGATTACATTCCCCTACTCCAAAATTATCTAAATAATCACTATCATAATGAAAATTAACATTATTTCCTGTAATATTTATATCCCCTTCTGCTGTAATAGCACCATAAATATCACTAGCATTTGCATTATTTCTAACAACTACATCACCTTTTGAATATAAATACAAATGAACATCATTTTGACCACCACCATTATGACCTATAATACTATTTCCTTCACTATATACAAAAAGATGACCTGTCCCACAACTTGTATCAATATTGTTACCATTTAATTCAAAGTTATTTTTTACAAAAATTCTAACATTACCTGTCGTACATATACTAAAATGACTACCATTTGAAACAAATGATTTAAAATAATAATCCCCCTCATCTAAATATAACATTTGATGATTTTTACTAAACTCAACATCGCCAAAAAGCATAAGTTTAGTAGGATTATCATCATAAGAATTAGTTGGAGATAATGTAATAATTTGATGATTTTTATTAAATATATAATTTCCATATTCTTTATTACTAAAACTTAAATTAGAATTTGTTGTTTGTGAAGTGGTATCAGTTGTTTCTAAAACTGTATGAGTATATTTGTTTTTTGGTATATCAACGATTTGGCAAGTAGTATCACTATTACAAGTCCCTGATACACAACTACAACCATTACAAGTGCTACTTCCTGATTCTATATAATTATCAGCCGAAACACGACATGTTCCAAAAATATTATTTGATGCGATTCTAAGTGTATCATAAGCAGTCAAAACTGATGAAAAAATATTACAACTATATCTATTATCAAAACTATACCCTGCGACACATAACCCACCTAATTCACTTGTTTCAATAGATGTATCATAATAAAATTTTGAATTATTATAAATTTTTATATCTGTATTAGCAGAAATAGCCCCTTTTACATAAGTAGGAGAACCAAGTTTGGCATCTCCTTCTACATAAACTAAACAATTAAAAGTAGTCCCACCACCACCTGTATTTAAATCTCCATTTATAAATAATCTAAAATTAGCAGGAGTTAAACTTCCAAAATTTCCATTATTTCCAGCACTATTTATTCCAGGATTATTTCCTGGTGAAAAATCACCATTTATAAAAAAGTTTATAATTTGACTATTATCACTTGCTTTGATAGAACTCACTCCACTCGTCCCTGGAATAGAAAAAGTATTTGTATAATAATCCCCACTATCAACTATCATACTCGATGATGATGAAGCCGAAATAGAATCTGAATGAAAAGTTACATTATGGTCACTATCAAAAGGATGAATTTTTAAAGTAGCATCTTGTCCTAAATCTATCGTATTTATATTGATGTTATTAGCATAAATTTCTACACTTGAAGAACCATACGAACTACTAGTTTGCTTTAATGTATCAATTGTAATTGTTGGTGCTTTTAAAATAATTGTACTTCCATTTCTTCCAACTTCTAAATAATGAATTTGAACTGAATTATTTGCTTCAAAACTAATATCCCCATTTGATTTAAGATAAATATTATTGATTTTTATATCATGTAAAGTAGTTGAATTATATATATAATTATTTTCATTCCAACCTCCTTTCGAACCTAAATCCCCTATTTCTAAATCACCACTTGAATTTGTAAAATCTATATTTGTATTTTTAGTTAGAGAAATTTCATTTATTTTTTTTGTGCCAATATTATCTAAAAAAACACTAACTATGCTACTTCCCCAGTTGTTTATCGTAATTTTGTTATATTCTGTATTTGTTAAAGTTTGAGAAGAACTAACCGTTTTGTTTGTAGTTGAAGATGTAGGGCTTGATGAAATAGATGTTGAATCTATACTAAAAGAATAATTTATTGTCATACTTTCCCCATAATTTCCAGTAGCACTTGTTGAAGATGAATTACAATAAAGTTTTGGATACCATTTACCTTGATAAATACTCCCTGTATTTAAATTACAACTTGGAGAGGAATAAATATTACCATCTCCACTCATTGTGATATGTGAAGGATTATGTCTTGTTTGTAATACATCACTAAACACATTACATACAGGAGTAATAGCATACAAATTTATAATCGCTATTAAAAATAATAATTTTTTCATTTTCTATCCTTTAATTTATAATAGATTCACAAGCACCCTTATCTAACTTACTACCACTATCTTTACTATGATTATTACATTCAAATTTACCATTACTTCCATTATAATCTAATGTAATATTATCATCTTCTGTAAATCTATAAGCATAATAAGAAATATTCTTATCTGTATCATCTGCTTTATACTTATACCAACAATCGTTTTCTAAACACGATTTAATAGGATTTTTTAATATTTGTAATTCTCCCTTTGTTGCTGTAAAACCTCCAAATAAATCTTTATTTGGCTTATTTGCCTCTGCCTCATCAAGTTTTTTAGGATAACCTTGTGGAGTATATCCATATGAAGAATCTAAATCATCATTTATTATCCATTCTCCGTGCTTTGTTTCAATAGCTGTTCTAATAGAAGAAACTACACTTTTTACAGAACTGCTTGAAGCACTTGCTTTTGTTTGCATAAATTTAGGAACTGCCACACTTGCTAAAAGCCCGATTATTACTATTACAAAAATTAATTCTATTAAAGTGAATGATTTTTTTATTTTGATAATTTGAAGTTTTTTATTTTCCATTTGAAAGCCTTTTTTAGATACTTTTTACAATAATCACTCAATTATTGTAAAAAACACCCCAAAGGGGAGTTAGAGTAAATTATTTGTCTTGATTACAAGATGTATTCAATTCTGCAATTTTAAAATTATAAGTATCTACATTTGTAGTAGATGTTACTCTTACACTTTCTGTTGCTCTTTGAATATGTACACAAATATGATCATCTGTATCCGCACCATCACCATCATTATTAGCATCATATTTTATAATATAATCTGTTTCATTTTCATCTGTATTATAAAATCTACTTGGTAAATTACTATCATATCTCTTTAAATCTGTATCATTTTGAATGATATAAGTTAAATTGTCTTCTTGAACAAGATTATATTGCTCATTTGCCTTATTTACAATTTGTTGTGCTACCTCTGGGAGATTAGCTGTCTCTGCATTCTTTTTAGTTGTTAAGAATTTTGGCACTGCCACTGCTGCTAGCAATCCAATGATTACGATAACGAAGATTAACTCAATTAGAGTAAAACCTGACTTTTTCATTCTGTCTCCTTTTTTTGTTTAATTATAACATAATAATCGATAATATTCTAATATTTTTTAAATATTTGATACTTTATGTATTACCCACAATCCAAAACCTATAACTATTGAACTCATTATAGCCATTACTATACTACCTGTTTCCATTCTTACCCTTTAACTGCATCTGCCATTCCCCACATAGGTAGGAAAATACCAAAAGCAAGCATTACTACAAATCCAGCAATTGCTGCTATTAGAATTGGTTCAATCAATGCTGAAATATTTTCTACAATATTTAAATATTTATTTCTATAAAAATTACTTGCTTTACCAAGCATTCTATTTAAAGAACCACTATTTTCACCACTTTGTATCATCTGAATAATCATATTTTCAAAAAGATTACTATCTCGAAAACCAGAAGCCAATCCCCTACCTTCTGCAATAGAATTTTTAATTTTACTTAATTGAGTTTTAAGATATAAATTATCTACTACTCCTAATGCAGTATCAAGAGCATCCATAATAGGGATACCTGCTTCCACCATTTTATCAAAAGAATATAAAAATCTTCCCAACATAGCATAATTTATAACATCTCCAACAATATAAACTTTTAACATAAGTTTATCCATAAAAAGTTCAACTTTTTCATATTTATGATACAAATAATTTATCACTATCATCATAACTATACTAATAGCCATAATCCAAGGACCAAAAACTCTCAAAAAATGTTCTAACCAAAGTAAAAATTTTGTAGGCATAGGTAATTCTGCTCCTAAATCTGAAAAAATACTTTTAAATGGGGGAATTACAAATAAAATTACAACCGTAAAAGCTATAATCATAGCAAACAAAATAAACATAGGATATCTTGTAGCAGATTTTAATTTTTTCCTATTTTCAATAATTTCAGATAAAATTTGAGCTAAATCTCTAAAAGCTTCGGCAAGCATACCTGTTTGCTCACCTAATTCTATCATCGAAATTGATAATTTTCCAATCTCTTTTTCATATTTTTGAAGAGATGATGAAACATTAAGCCCACTTTGGACATCTTGATTAAGTTGTATTAAAATTTCTTTTAATTTTTTGTTTTTAATATTTTCACTAATATCAGCTAAAATATCATTTAAAGATAAACTTGCATCAAGCATTACATAAATTTGTTCTAATACTGCTACATATTCTTCAAGGTCTATTTTTGATTTTTCTATCGCTTTTTCAAAAGATTTTTTTAGTTTTTCAAGTTTAATTTCCAAAGGCTCACTTGTTTCTTTTGCTCCTAAGAAAACACCTAATTTCATTTTCTTAAAAATCTGAGAAGCTTGAAGAAAGTTATCTGCTTGAACAACTTTTTTTAATCTTTTACCCTCTTTTAGATATGTAACTTCAAAATACATTTTTATCCTATTTTAACTATTCTTAATAATTCATCAATAGTTGTAATTCCATTTTTAACTTTTATAACAGCATCATCAGCTAATGTTCTATGCCCTTTCTCTTTTGCTTTATTAAGAATTTCTTGTTTAGATTTATTTTCATTTATCATTTCACTTAGTTCATCATCAATAGTTAATATCTCACTTATCATCTCTCTACCCTTATAACCACTCATATTACACATCTTACACCCATTACCTTTATAAAAAACAGTATCTTCATCAAAATAATGTCCAACTCTTGCCATAATTTCTGCTGTTGGTTTGTAAGTAGTTTTACAATTTGGGCAAATTTTTCTAACTAACCTTTGAGCTACTACCCCTATTAGAGAATCAGCCACCAAAAAGTTTTCTGCTCCCATTTGAACCATTCTTGTAACCGAACTAACTGCATCATTTGTATGAAGGGTTGCTAATACCAAGTGCCCTGTAAGAGATGCTTGAATAGCTGCATTTAAAGTTTCACTATCTCTAACCTCCCCAATCATTACAATATCTGGGTCTTGTCTTAAAATGGTTCTCAAAGCTGCTGCAAAACCATATCCAATTTTTGGATTTGCTTGAATTTGTTGAACAAGTGGAATTTGATATTCTACTGGGTCTTCTACTGTAATAACTTTATTTTCTAAACTTTTAATATCATTTAAAGCTGCATAAAGAGTTGTTGTTTTACCACTTCCTGTCGGACCTGTAACAAAAACAATCCCATAAGGAGATGTAATAAGTCTTTGAAATTTAGAAAAATTCTCTTCACTCATTCCAAGTTCTTCAACTTTAAGAAGAATTTTTTGCTGGTCAAGTATTCTCATTACAATACTTTCACCAAGTAAAGTAGGTGTAGTAGAAACCCTAAAATCATATAATCCATTTTCTACTTTCATACTAAATCTACCATCTTGTGATTTTCTTTTTTCTGAAATATCTAAATTTGAAAGTAATTTTATTTTTGAAATAAAAGCTCCATAAATCTCATTTGTAAATGAAAAAATCTCTCTTAAAACTCCATCAACTCTAACTCTAATTGAAAAGTTGTATTGACTAGGTTCAAGGTGAATATCACTTGCTCCTTGGTTAATAGCTGTTTTAACTACCAATTTCGTAAGCTGTTCAATAGCAGTATTTTCACTTTCTAAAACACCTACTCCACCCCCATCTAACTCATTTTTAACTTGTGTAACAAGTGTTTTTGTCATTTTATCTTTTTCAAGTCTGGTAATAATATTTAAAATATCTTGTGAAAGTGCTATAAAAATTTTAATAGGTTTTCTAAGAATCATTCTCTCAACGATTTCTAATGCATCATAATCAAGTGGGTCAGCAGTTGCTACAAAAATATAATCATCTGTTTCTCTAAACGGGATAACTTTTGATTGTTTAATTAAATTTATAGGAAAACTATCCATTAAATTATAATCAATATCTTCACCATATAAATCCACAAATTCAATACCTAATTGTTTTGCTAAAACTAGTGCCATTTGCTTTTCGGAAATATACCCCTCTTCAATCAAAATCTCCCCGATTTTTTTAAACTCCCCTTTTTCTTTAAACTCTTTTTGTTTTGAAAGGGCTTGCATTAACTGTTCATTTGTTATAAATCCCTCTTCTACTAATAAATCCCCTATCCTAATTTTCGCTCTTATCATTATTTACTCCTTATCTATACCAATGACTTTCTTTTAAAGAATTATTTTCATAAACATCTATATATACCTTATTATCATCTGTTTTATAAACTTTATAAGTTTTATTATCTTTTTTAATAATAAAAGTATCATTTTCTTTTGTGAAATTTTCATTTATTAAAGAATTCATCACAACAGAAATAGGGTGTTTTATCAAAGGGAATCTATAATAACTTATATCCAATCCATCTATGACATAACTAATTAAAAGTTTTTTTTCTATAAATAATAAAGAAAAATAGATACTATTATCTCTTGATTTTTTAGAGTTTTTTAGAAAATTGATAATCGTAGGTAAATAAATAAAATAATCCCTTTTTACACAACTAAATCCAACTAAACTAAGAGTATCCTCATTATTTTTTATTTTATTTATATGATTTATCCCATATTTACAAATTTTTGTAAAATTATGATTTAAATACTCTTTTTTAAAATCAAACCCAAATAACATAAACGGTACTAAAAATAATAAAACTTTTTTTTTCATTGTTCTAACCTTTGAAGTAAATATTTTAATCTTAACGACTTTTTATATTTTAAATAAGTTTTTAAAACTTTGATAGCTTTTTCTTTTTGATTTGTATTTTCTAAATTTAGGGCATATAATTCCCAAATTCTTTCATCTTTATTATTTATTTTAGAAGCAATTTTACACCATTTCATAGAACTAACATAATCTTCACTATCATAATAACTTTTTGCTAAAATATAAGCTTTTTTAAAAGTTATAGTTTCATCTTTAATTAAACTTTTCTTTTTTTCTTTTACTACTTCTACTTTTTTCTCTTCTTTTTTTGGTTCTTTTTTCTCTACTATTTTCTTTTGTTTTGGTTGTGTTTTATTTTCAATATTTTTTTTGTTTGAAAAATTTATATCTATATCTATAACAGGAACAGGTACTTTTTTTGGTATTTTTTCTATCTGTTTTTTTATAATTATCTGACATTTAGTTACATTTAATTCTTCTTTTTTTATCACTTTTTTTGGAATAACAATTTTTTTTGTAATATTTTGCTCTTTTGTAATATTCTGTTTTATTTTTATCTTTTTTGTAATATTTTGTTCAATTACCTTTTTATGAAGTGTTATTATAGGTTTTGATTTTTGAAGTGGTTTAGTATTAAATAAGGTAAATAAATAATATCCCCCACCTAGAATAATTAAAGTAATGAATGTCAAAAATAAATTTTTAATAAACTTTTTTCTTTTAAGTTTTTTACATTTTTTTTCTAATTCAAAAAATTCATTCATTTTCTAATCCTAATTTAATCGCTGTCATAGTAATTAAACAATCATTTATATCATAATATTTTGATAAATGTCTTGTTTGGGCAAATTGTAACAATTCAAATAAAACTTTCATAAATTTTTTGATATATCTAAAATTTCCTTTTGTATATTTATATATTTTATCAAACTGCTTTTTTGCTAAAATATGAGTAATATTGTGTTTTAATAACATAGTATCGATATATCTTATCATCTCTTCTTTTGAAATTGGTTCGAGTTGAATTATATCAATATCTCTACTTTTAAAATGCTCTTTTTCTAAAATTTCTTGGGCATCTTTTAAATGCATAGATAACAAAAAACTATATTCTTTTGTATCAGCTAAAATTCTAATCTCTTCAATTAAAGTATCATACAAAAGTTGAGCTTCATCTATTATAATCAGTTTATCTTTTGTTAAATGTCTATCTAACTCTTCTTTTGTAAGTGAAGCTTTAAGAATTACACAATTTTTGAATAGATGATGAATTAAAAATGACTTACCTGTTCCTGGTTTTCCTATCAAAAATTTTAGATTTGCTTTTGAATTTTTTAATTTTTTAAGAGCCATATTAAATTCTAAACTCTCAAATACTTCCCCTTCTATACTATCTTCAAATGCTTTAATAATATCTGTATACATTTAGAATTCCTCTAATTTCGGCAAACCATCAAAGGCTTTTTTTGGTGTTGTTTTTTTATTTAAATCTATAATATGAGGAGTAATTATAAAAATCAACTCTTCTCTTGATGAAATTTTACTTTTCGAAGAAAATAAATATTTTATTATTGGTATCTCTTTTAAAATTGGCACTCCATTTCTCCTAAATGTAGTCTCATCTGTAATAAGTCCTCCTAAAATAATAGTATCTCCATCTTTTACTCTAATCATTGTATTTAATTTTTTTTCAAATGTATTTGGCGGCAAACTAGTATCTTCTACTAATGATGAAATAGCACTAATTGATGGATTTATTCCCATTAAAATAACATTATCATCACTAATTTCTGGAATAATATCAAGTAAAACCCCTACAAATTTTGAATCAATTTTATCACTTAAAACTGTATTTCCATTACTATCTGTCGTAGCTTCTTTATATGAATAATTGATAGTTTGCCCAACTGTAATGATAGCTTTTTGGTTATTTAATGTAGTAACTTTTGGATTTGAAATAGAATTAACTTGTCCATAACTTGCAAGGAAATTTAGTATCCCATTTATATTAAATGTCCCTTGTCTAAAAATAGATGTACTCCCTACAATATTAGCACTATTAAGTGATTTAGAAAGAATATTGTTACCACCAAAACTAATATCAAATTTACTCCAATCAACACCTGTTTTATTTGCTTTTGATAATCTAACTGTGTATATTTTCACATCTATCATAACCTCTTTATGAAGTCTTCTATTAAGTTCATTTATATATTTTTGAATTCTGTCTAATTGAAATTTTGTCCCTGTAATACTTACAACCCCTGTGCTTTTATCTATAATAGGTGTAGGATTGCTATAAGCATTATCTACTCTTGATGCCAAAATTTTATTTATATTAGTTTCAAATTCTTTCCAAAAATCAAAATTAAAAGTTGTATTTAGGGTATTTGTGTCACTATCTTCTTGGGTACTTGCTGAAAAATTAATACTTCCACTAATAGTAGAATTTATATAATCAATTTTAAAATTTTTAGTTTTAATATATGAAATTGTTAAAGTATTGTTTTTTAATTCATAAAAAAATCCATTTTTTTTCAAAAGAAAATTTAAAAAATCTTCTAATGTCTGGTCTTTTAACTTTAAATATTTTACTTCTTGTTTTAATTTTTCTTTTGCAATATTATCTTTTAATAAAACATTCAAATGACATGTATCAGAAATATCTGTGATTAAACTTTGTAAAATCATTCCATTTTCACCTTCCGTCGAGAAAGAAAAAAGTCTATATTTACAATTCTCTCCAAATAAATGAACGATTATCAAAAATAATAAAATCAGTTTTTTCATTATTTTACCTTTATTATAGTTTTTCTATTTAATAAAATTGTTTTATTTTTATTTTTTAAATATACCTTATTATTTCGTATAATTATAGTGTAATTATCTATTTTATCGTAATTTTTATACCAACTATTATTGATTCTTACTTTATTTTGAAATATAACTTCTAATGTATATTTTAAATCTGTTTTTGTAGGATTCATCAAAATAATATTTGATTTTTTTTGAATATTTGAAATTTTTGTTGTTTTTACAAATGGATTGTAAATATTTGAAATTTCTTTATAATCAAAAGATTTTGTTTTTAAAATATTTATAAGATTTAAAATCTCTTTTGTATCATTTCCAAATGCTAAAATAGCTATAAAAATTATAATTTTTTTCATTTTACACCTACTATCTCTAATGTTATACGAAATTGTTGAGTATTTTTTTTATGTTTTACACTATTTACAAATTTTAAATTTGCTTTTAATTTAGTGAAATTAAAAGGTTTATTTTTTCTTTTTTGTATATCTTTTAAAATATCTACTATATTTTTAATAGCTACATACTCTCCCTTAAATCCTATATTTAAATAATTTGTATTTTGAGAATTTACACTAATAGATAAATCTAATTTTTTACTTTTTGCTAAACTTTTTAGATATCTTAAAGTGTTTTCTGAATATTTTGTTAAAATAAAAGATACACTACTAGATTCTGCTTTTTTCTCTTTTTTAAGAGTATCTTTTATATCTTTTTTTTCATCTAATGATATTGCTATTTTAATACTTGCTACATTTATCAAAGCCCTTATATGGTCTATAAATTGTAAATATTTTAAAATTGAAATATAATCTCCATTTCCTGTAATTGTAACTTCTACATATTGTGTAAAAGGGTGTAATTGCTTTTTGTTCCAGGATACATCAAATGATGCTGATAAATCTAAAAATTTAGCTTTATTTAAAAGTTGAGTTAAAATATCATAGATTTTTTTATCATTTAATTTTACAAAATCTAATGTATCAAAACTATAACTAATATATCTATAATCCTCTTTTAAATTTTCTAATTTTTTTCTTGTTGGTAATAATATATTTTTTGAACTTTTTACTTTTCTTATTTTTGAAGATATAGTATATAACTCTTTTGTGGTTGATTTTTGTTTTTTAGTTAATTTGTTATATTCTGTATCTAAATTTGGATATACAAAATTGTAATATATTATAAAAACAACAATAGGTATAGAGATAAAAATATAAATTAACTCT
>Ga0256837_1001212_pt1 | contig 18329 bp, 27 predicted proteins | sample 4562384metaG_FD_185976 | JGI IMG/M metagenome (GOLD analysis project Ga0256837, IMG submission 185976) | Hydrothermal vent microbial communities from Guaymas Basin, Mexico - 4561-384 | ecosystem: Environmental > Aquatic > Marine > Hydrothermal vents | place: Mexico: Guaymas Basin | collected...
TAATTCAAAATTATCTAATGCAAGAGAATTTATAAAAAAATTAGGAGAATAAAAATGATTTTAATGAGAAGTGGAAGTTGTTATGAAGGATTATCAAATGTAAATATTTTTGATTATTCTTCATTAGAAGAATTTTATGAAAATGAGATGGAATTTATTATTAAAAAATTAGACTTTGCTGATTGTTTATGTTTTGCTGAATTACAAAAACAAGATAAAAATAAAGATAAACAATTCGTCAAAATAGAAGAAGAATGTTTTAATTATATTGAATTTTTAAGTAAAAAAGCACCTATAGGAACTTCTTTGATAAATATTGTTTCAACAGATGATTTTGAAAATTATAATAATTTGAAAATAGAGGAATATGAAGAAGACATATTTATTTTTTATAGAGTAACTAGAATTAGTTGATTTTTATTAAAGGATTTATAAATGATTTTAGGTTTAGCAGGATTAAAAGGTAGTGGAAAAGATACTGTATATCAAATTATTAAAGAAATAGATGAAGAATATATTAAGTTAGCATTTGCTAACCCGATAAAAAATAAAATATTTGAAATATTTCAAATTGATGAGCATACTTATGATGTATTAAAAAGACAACAATATTGGAGACATATATTCAGAGAAATAGGTATGTTAATGAGAGAATATGATGAAAATCAATTTATTAAATATGTAGAAAAAAATTTAACAAATAAAGTCGTTATAACAGATATTAGATTTATGAATGAAATATATTTTCTTAAAAAACAAAATGCTATTTTGATTAAAGTAAAAAGATTCAAAAATGATGATAATCATATAACAGAACAGGATTTACATGATGAATTATTTGATTATATAATAGATAATACAAAAGATTATGAACATCTTAAAAAACAAGTTATTAAAATATTAAACGATATTAAAATAAAATAAATTTTTAATATTTATTTGACTTTTCTTTTATTTTTTAGTATAATTATAATATAAAAACAAAAGGAGATAAAATGATTAAAAATATCGAAGAATCAAAATATATGAAACAATGGTTTTCAAACAAAGAAAACGAACAAGCAGTATTAGATTATATATTTGGTAAAAGAAATGATAATCCGTTAAAAGAAGTTAGAAAAATGTTTTCTAATAAAAAATCTAAAATTAAAAAATAAGAATACAAATAAAAATTAAAAACAAGGAGAAAAAAATGGAACAATTATTCAAAAAAATAAGAGAAGATCATTTCGATAAACTTAGAAATGTAATATTAAACAATGAAAAGTATCATTTAGAAAGTGATACTTGGACTCATACTTGTTTAGTATTTTCAAAGGCAGAAGATGATTTCAATAAAGTTGTTGGTTTATTACATGATTTAGGAAAACCATTAGCAAAAGAACATATTGATGATAAAGATTATTATAAAGGTCATGAATGTATTTCTACTTTTGAAGCATTGAAGTATATAAATGATATTGAAAGAATATTAGGAAAAGATAAAATTTTAGATGTTTTATATACTATCAATTATCATGGTATGTTATGGCAAAAGTCCGAAAAACAAATTAAACATTATTTTAGTAATGATATAGATAAATATAATAAAATTTATGATTTTTCATTATATGACCAAGCAGGTAATATATTTTTTGATAACGAAAAAAATAGAAAAAATAAAGAAAAGTTATCAAAAGAAGATTTTAATGATGTGAAAATAAAAGAACATAAAAATAAATGTTATTTTATGATAGGATTACCATTAAGTGGAAAATCTACTTATATAAAGAATAATATGAAAGATTTACAAATTTTAAGTAGAGATGATATTCTTACAGATTACTTAAAAGAAAATTTTGTTTGCAAAACTTGTAATGGTAAAGGATATATTAAAGGTTGGACAGGTGATAGTATAGACCATTCAATTTGTCCTGTTTGTAATGGTAATGGTCATCCAAATTATAGTGATGGTTGGAAACTTTTATCTAATGAAGATCAAAAAGAAATAGATATGAGATTATTAAAAAAATTTAATGAATTAAGAAATTTAGATGAAGATTTTGTAATTGATATGACTAATTTATCTTGGAAAGCAAGAAGAAAATGGTTAACTCAATTAAAAAAACACACACCTATTGCTAAAACTTTTTTAACAGACATTGAAGAACTTTTATTTAGAAATAACTATAGAAATGAAGTTGAAGGAAAATTTATTCCAGAATCGGTTTTATACAATATGGCGAAAAGATTAGAATTACCATTATCAAGTGAATTTGATGAAATAGAAATTATATTAAACAATAAAACAAAGGAAAATTAAAATGAAAAAATTATTATTAGGAATTTTAGTATTATTGAGTTCAATGATATTAGCAAGTGCAACAAAATACACATGTGTTTCATATCAAAAAACTGCTTTTGATGTATCGTCTAAATGGAATAAAGATGGTTTGGTAGCACTTGTAGACGAACACAAAGCAAAAGTTATTATGATAAAATTAGATAATGAAAAGAAAGCAATAGTAACATTATATAATACAGGTGATGTTGAAAAAATCAAAAATAATAGTCTTAAAATTTATAAAAATGATAATGTTTCACTATATGTGAGTGATAAATCTGTTAAGAATGATGTTTATTTAATTATTATAAAAATCCCTAATATTATAGAGGGATTTGCTTGTAAAAAAGAAGAATGAGTTTACTTTTCATTCTTTTTATGATATAATTATAATATAAAAATAAAGGAAAAATCATGAAGATAACAAATAAAAATAAATATTCATTTGAAAATTATGAAATAAGTTTAGTTATAATAAAATCTAAAGGTGATTATACTTATGATGTGAATTATTTTAAGTATGATTGTGATGAAATACCATCATTAGCATTTGAACATTTGAATAGTGATTTTATATATGAAGAAAATTTAGATGAATATTTAGAGTTATTAAAAAAAGAATGGGATGTGATATTATTAAACGATGAAAGAATTAAAACTTGTGATAAATTTGAAAAAACTATCAAGGAATGAAAATGTTCAATTGGTTAAAAAACATGATAACAAAAGAAAATAAAAAAATAAATTACAATTCTATTATAAAAGAAAATAAAAGATTAAAAAATAAAAATGAAGAATTATATAATATAATTAGATTTTATGAATTTTTAGGAATTAATTTATCTAATTATGAAGATGATAATTTTGATTATGAAAAACATTATTTGAATAAATTAAAAGAAACATATGATGATAATAAAAAACTAAAAATTAAAATTGGTAATCTTGATAAAAAATTAAATAACTTAAAAGAGATAGAATTATTACTTCTTAATGAATTAGAAAATTCAAATAAAAAAATTAAAAAATTATCTGATAAGATTAAAGAATTAAAAATTGAAAACGAAATGTTAAAATCAGTTAAATCAAATAATTTTTATTATAAAAAAACCACTACAAAAAATCCAAAACAAGATGAAAATTCTGTATCAGATAATTCTACTCCAAAAACATTAAATGAAGTAAAGGATATCTTACAAAGATTAGATTTAAGATGTTAATATAATCTTTATAAAGGAAAATTATGAATGAATTAATAAATACAATATTAGATTTACACAAGTCTAATTGTTCAAATATTAAAAATAAATTATCTAAGATGAATTTATATAATAAAATAATTGAGAAATATATTGACATGAATGATAAACAAAAAAATATTTTTAATATTGTATTAGAAAAAAATGATATGTTGATGATAAGATTTCATAAAGTTTATTTCAAAAATAATGCTAATTGTAAAGAAATTAAGTTATTTTTATTGAAAATTGTAAATCTTTTAACAATAATAAAAAATATGAGGAGTATCTAATGTATATACCACGATATAATGGAGAAGAAAAAATTATAATTTTTACGGGAGCAGGTTGTGATGTTCCATCAGGATTAGCACCATTTAGAGGTAAGAATTCTATTTGGGAAAAAAATGATATTAATATTGTTTGTAATGATTATACTTGGAAGAAAAATTATGAAAAAGTTCATAATTTTTATAATGAATTAAGAAATCAAATAAAAGATTCTAAATGCAATGAATATCATTATTTGATAAAAGATATATATGATAAACATAAAGAAAAATTAATAAATATTACAACCAATATAAGTGATTTTTTTGATAGATTAAAAATACCAACAATGTATGTTCACGGAAAAATAATTGAAATGAAATGTACTGCTTGTGGTAATAAATTTGAAATTGGTTATGCTAATTGGAATATAGAAAATGAAAGATGTCCTAAATGTGGTTCTCATAAAGGTGTTAAACCTAATATAGTTTTCTTTAATGGTTATGCCTGGTTATACTCCTATATGAAAAGAGCATTTGAATATCTTCAAAATCCTAATAGTAAATTAATTGTTATAGGTAGTAGTTCAAATGTTGTGGATATTGATGATGTTGCTAAAAATAGTAAGGGAGAAACTTTTTTGTTAGACTTAAACAAAAGAAATGTTTATGATAATTTTAGTAATAATATTGAAGATTTTCAATTATTATTAAAAAATAAAGGAATATTATGAAAAAAATTTTAATGATTATGTTATTGGGAATTATGTTTTTGTGTGCTTTTGAATTACATACTAATCCTATAACAAGTAAATGTGTTGATGTTGTTGATGTTTCACCTTCAGGTGAATTTTTTTCTGTTATAAAAACAAAAATTAAAAATAAAAATTCAATTCAAAATCTTCAAATATTTTGTCCTATTAAAAAAATAGATAAAATAAGTATAGTAAATAAAAATAATGAAGAAATAGGAAGTGTTAAGAGAATTGGTAATGTAATTTATTCTAAATTTGAAAAAATAAGTAAAAATGTAAGATATAAAATAGAATATGAAACTTTGGATGATAAAAAAAGAATAGAATATAGTAGTGATAATTTTTGTATAAGACCTTATAAATTTGAATTTGAAATTCCAAGTAATATTTTAGAAGGAAATATGGTTCGTATAGATTATAAAGCAATTGATTATAAAAATAATGATACTTCTTATAATAATGAACCCGAACTAAAAGGTGAAAAATTACAATATTCTATACATAAACATTATTTATATGCTTTATTTAGAAATGGTAAACATCATTTAACATTATATGATAAACATTTTTGTGATGTTGATAAAAATGATACAAATTTATATTATAGAATTATCCAAGGAAATTTTGATGTAGATGTTGATGTTAAAAATAAATATTGGGCAGGTCAAGGAACAGGAGAAGCAGAAAATACTCCAAAAAGAAATAATATAAATAGTGATATAAGACAAAACACATTTAAAAATATGAAATTTAATAAAATTAGTTGGTAATTAATTGTTAGTTATATTAAATAATATAAAAATCAAAGGAGGTAATATGGAATTGAATCAAATTGATACAATGATGATGAAAACTGCTAAATTGTGGTCTAATATGTCAAAATGCAAAAGACATAAAGTTGGTGCTGTTATATCCAAAGATAATAGAATTATTAGTATAGGATATAATGGTAATCCATCTGGATATAAACCAATTAAAGAAAAAGTTAATTGTGAATTATGTAATGGTACAGGTAAATTAGAAGTTATGAATGAATTACCATTGAATGATGTTTATGGATTTTCTCAAAATGATATATGTCCAAAATGTGGTGGAATAGGTAATATTTTAATTGAAAAAGATGAATGTGAAGATGAAAATAATATTACAATAAATAGTGTTATACATGCAGAAGCAAATGCTATTTTATTTTGTGCTAGAAATGGTATTTCAACTGATGAAACTACATTATATGTTACAATGAGTCCTTGTTACGAATGTTCTAAAATGGTAATTCAAAGTGGTATAAAAAAAGTTGTATATGCTTATGAATATAGAGATACAACATCAATAAATTTCTTAAAAAAATGTGGTATTGATGTTGTTAAATTATAAAGGAAATATTATGATAGTATTTATCAATGTAATATTAATTTTTACAATGATCTTATTTTTATTATATATACCTATTGTAGTAAAATAAAAAAGGAAAATAATGAGTAAATTTGATAGAAAAATAAAAAGAAATAGACTTAAATATTTTAAATCTTTTATATTAAATGAAGAAAAAAAGATTAAAAAATCAATCATTAATACAGTTGAAAACAAAAAATCTATTAACAATGTTAATAATATTGATAAATTAAAAGAATATACATTATTTATGTGTAATAGATATTTGAATAATAAATTGAATGATGAAGAATTAGAAGAATTCAAACAATTTATAAATAAACCAGAATTTATCAATTTAGATTTTAATAATTTACCAGATGATGATAAATTAAAAATACAAAATGTATTAAAAGAATTTGATAAAAAAATAAATATTAAATTTGTTTGTTCTAAGTGTGATAAAGAATATAAAAGATATTCAAGTTATAAAAAACATATTGAAAAATGTAAATAAACAATACAAATAAAAAATACAAATAAAAAGGAGTTTTGAATGACAATTAAAAATTTTACACCATTAGGTGGAAGAATACTTATAGAAATAAATAAAGAAAAGACTACATCAAGTGGAATTGTTTTACAAACAAATAAAGAACCAGATACAGGAAAAGTTATTGCCATATCTAAGGATTTAGAAGATAAAATAAACATCGACGATGAAGTTTATTATGGTAAATTATCAATTACACAAGCAATAGATTTTGAAGAAGGTGAATTTTTCTTATTGGAATTAAGAGATATTAAAGGTGTTATTAAAAATAATAATTAAAAAATCTTTATGATAAAATTTATTTACTTTTTTTCTTTTTATGTTATAATTATAAAAAAGGAGACTGAATGAAAGTTAGGGAATTAAAAGAATTGATAGTTGAATTTACAGATGAAGAAATAGAAAAATATTTTATAAATAATAAAGTTATAGATAATTTCAAAGATAAAATTCAAGTATATAATATAACAAAAGTATTAAGTTTTGAAGAAATTGAAAAAAACAAATATTTATTGACTTGTGTTGTTAAATTATAGTCGTTAAATTATAAAAGGAGATTAAATGAATATTTTAGAATTAAAAAAACTTATGTTTAAATACAAAAAAGAAAATCCAACTAAGTCTAAAAATTTAGTTATGTTAATTGATACAATTCAAAAATTAGCAAAAGAAAATAAAAAATCAGAAAACGATATGATTATTGATGGTACTAAAAAATATATAAAACAATTAGAAGATTCTCTTAAAAATGGAATGAATGTTAAAGATGAATTAGATTTTATTTTAAGTCTTAATTTAATACCTAAAATGAAAAATGAAGATGAAATGAAAACAATTATTCAAAACATTTTATCGAATGAAAAATTTGAATTACCTAAAGATTTTGGTAAAATTATGAGTAAATTAAAACAACTAAATGATGGAACATTTGATATGAAAATTGCAAGTCAAATTTTAAAAAAATAAAAGGAGTATAATGAATAAAAAAGAAATTACACAAAAACTTGAAAAATTATATGAAGACATTAAAAATTGGGGTATTAAAAATGGTATTATTCAAAATGCAAAAGTTAATATTCAATTCTTAAAAACAATATCTGAAAAATCAGAAATTACTAAAGCAATTTTAGATGAAAATGTCGATGAAATTATTGATGGTATTGGTGATACTTTTGTTACTTTTGTAATGGTCGTGGAAATTATTAAAAGAGATTTAGATAATCAAAATATAAAATTAAACTTTGATAATATTATAAATTATAAAATGCTTGAATCACACATTTATGATATTGCTTGTTTAGATGTTGAATTAGGAAATGCTGCTGATTGTATTGCAAAAAATCAATTAGAAAAAACAGTTGAATATATTAACAATTCATTATTATATTTAACAGATTTAGCAAATAAATTTGATACACAAATAACAAATTGTATTCAAGTTGCTTATGATGAAATAAAAGATAGAGAAGGGTTTTTAACACCTGATGGAACATTTGTAAAAAGTACAGACGAAAATTATCAAGAAATTATAAATAAATATAAAAAGGATTAAGAAAAGTCAATTCTTTTCTTATATTCATTTGAACATGAAATAAAATGAAAGGAAAAACATGTATTTAATAACGAGTATAATGATTTTAATAATAGTTACATCAATTCCTTTTGGATTTGAAGATAAAATTAAAGATAGAAGAGATTTTGAAAGATTTTTTATCTCATTAAGTGGTGAAGATAAAATGAAAGTGTTAAATTTAGCAATGGCAAAAATATCTGCAATTCTAACATTTATATTATGTTTTTTAATTTGGATTTAATATAGATTAAAATACAATTTTTATTAATACAATTTTTTAATATCATAAAGGAGAATAAATGTTAGATAATTTAATAGATAAGGCAAATAAAAATTACGATATAAATGATATTACGGTTATGAGAATAACATCAGATCAATATACAATATTAAATAAAAACAAAGAAAGAATAGATAATTATAATATTATAACTTCTAAAAAAGAAAAATTATATATAAATGTAAGTAAAAATAGTGTTTCGATAAATAACGAAGTAGAAATTTTATGCAAAAACGATGTATTGTTTTATTCTTTAATAGATGATATTATATCTTATATTGAAGTAATAGAAAATGCAAATCCACCTAAACAATGTGATTACAATACAATGGTAAAAGAAGCAAATGATTTTATTGAAATCATAAGTAATGCTTCTTAATTGATAAAAATTTTAAGATTTTAGTTTACTTTATTACAAAAATATAATATAATTTTATAAAGATAAAACGATAGGATAAGTTACTTTAATTAAATATTAACTGGTACTTATTTACTTATCCAAGTTTATTCATGAAAAATTAAAATTAAAGACCAAGGAGATGAAATGAAAAAAGATTTAGTAAGAGTTAGTGTTTTAAACTTAAATGTAGTACCTTTTGAAAAAGATACTCTTACAGAAAGTGAAAAAGTTTTAGCAGCACATAGATTAGCAAAATTAGGAGTAATTGTAAAAGGTGAATATGAAAATGTTAAAGGAACATCAAAATCTATTAAAAAAGTAATTAAAGCAATTGCTAACATTAGAGATTTAGATAATAATTGGGAAAACACTTTATTTTCTTTTGATGAAGTTATTGAAAATGAAGATTTAACGAGATTAAAAACATTACTTCATTATATGACAACTTATGGCGCAGAATATTTTGGTGTAGATATAGAAACATATTTTCCAAATGAAATGAGTAATGAAGACAAATCTAAATATTCTAAAATTAAAGAAATGTTAGATGAAGTCGAATTCAAAGAAAATATTATTAATGTAACTTTCAAACATATAGATGATGTAAAAAAAGATTTAGCAAGATTTTATGAAAAATATGCAAGACCTTTATCTGATTTAGATATTGAAATTATTTTAGAAGAAAACATTCCTGTAGAAATTGATAAAATAGTTTTCAAAGAAAATCAAATTAAACTTTTAGAAAAAGGTGTTAAAACTTCTAATCCTGAATTAGCAATTAGATATATTAAATATAAATTAGGATTAAATCCTAATATGCTATATACTAAAGATTTGAAAAAAATGATGAGTATAAATGTTGATGATAACATAAAAAAAGATTGTATAAAACTTATTGATAATGTTATAGAAAATGATGTAGATAATTCATTTTTAGAATTATTAAAACAAAAAAGAAGAATGATTAAAAAATTACTTGCTGTTATTGATTATAATAAAAGTGAAAAGTATAATGAAATAAAACCTTTTTTAAGAGAAAATAAAAGAATTCAAAGAGTTAAAACTAAATATAGTAAAGTTTTATTTAAACATACTAACAATTCAAAATTACATTTAGATGTAATGAGAGATAAATTTATTGAGTATTTTAGAATATATGATGATAATAAAATTTTAGAAAACTTTGAAAAAATGTCTATTAAAAATCAAATTCAAATTGTAAATTACATTAGAAAAGTTTTATCTAAACATAATTTAATTAAAACAGGAAGAGAATTAAAAGAAACATATGTATTGCCACATTCGTCTTATACTAAAGAAGAAGTAAACGATGTTGTTACTGAACCTGAATTTAGAAGATTATTAAAATTAGATAGTAATTTTAATGAATATGTTAAAGATAATGTTAAAAAATTATTTGAAAATAAAAATATTAAAATTGATTCTAAATTACTTGAATATATTTTAGAAAATGATATTAAATATCCAATATCACTTAGATTAGAAGAAAATAGCACTTTTTATTATGAATCAGGAAGTTCAATTAAATTTGAATCATCTAAAACTTTAAGATGTGGTATTTATTGGGAAAATTCAAATGAAAGTGTTGATTTAGATTTAAGTGCTATTATTAAAACAAATGATAATAATATTGTAAAAATTGGATGGAATTCAGATTATACATATGATGAATCTATTGTGTTTAGTGGAGATGTAACAGATGCTCCTAATGGTGCAGCAGAATTTATAGATATTATTAATCATAAAAATATTAAATTTATAGGATTAAAAGTAAATAAATATTCAGGAGAACCGAATAATTTTCATATCGGAATTATGACAAACATCGAACAATTCAAAAAAGATGATGTTAATGATGATAGTAGAAAAAAATATTTTAATCCTGAAAAATTAAAAGTAGGATATTCTAATAATTTTGGTAAGGATGATAAAGAATTATTTGTAGGATTAGTTGATTTACAAAGAGGATTATTATATCCTTGTAATATTAAGGGAAATAATATAGTTTCAGATGAAATGAATGAAGATGCTATTTTATTAAATACAAATAAATTATCGTTGAATGAAGTATTAGATAAAAAATATATTTACGATGAGTTAGAAGAAAGTGAAGAAAATTTGAAAAATGTTAAAGTTATAAAAGACTTAAATGAATTAGTTAATTTTTTTCTGACTAATCTTTATTAATATTTTTATTAATATTTTTTATTAATATTTTTTATTTATAAAATTAAATAAAAATAAAAGGATATTTATAATGTCAGAAAAAAATTCAAATATTTATAATATAGCAGAAAATAAATGGATTGAAATAGGTTCAGTAGATAAAGACAAAACAATTGAAAATATATCAAATGTTTCTGTTGTTTTCTTTTTAGGTGATAATCATCCTTCTGTTTTTGAAGGACATGAATTAGCACCTATATCTAATTTTAATGTATCTGAAAGAAAAGTAGTGATACCAGCCGAAACTAAAGTATGGATTGCATCTAAAAATGGTAGAGGGAAATCTAAAATTATTCTTTCTGAATAATTAAATTAAAGGAAATTAAATGTTTGGAACAAATAGTTTTATAATTAATCCCACAGATGCTTATCAAGATAAATTTTTATCTAAAAGTGAAAAAAGTGATTTAGATGTAGAAATAATTAACAGTGATACAAATTTACATTCAAATTATATATATTTATGTGATGTTGAAAATGGTGGATTTGAAATTACTTTACCTGAAGAACCTAAAAACGGAGATACAATTAGAATTTTTAATTACAAAGGTTCATTCAAAGATAATAATGTAATAATTAAAAGTGATAAAAAAATAAATAATTCAAATGAATACAAATGTAAATTAGATAGTTCTGTATACGAATTAAAATATTATGAAAATATTGATGAATGGTTGTTAATTATTGTAGGAACACAAAATTTAGGAAGTTTATTTGCCGAGTTTATGTGCGAAATTCCTGAATTAAGCAATCAAAGTGCTGATGAAATAAACGAGGGAGATTATATCGAGATTGATATAGACAATTACGATGAAAATGCCGAGTATTTAGTTGATAATGAATTAGTTACGAAATTTGTTTATAAAAGTGATAAAACTTTTAAGGTATATTTCGGAAATGTTGATGAAGATACAGACACAACTTTTAGAGTTAGGGCAATTAAAACAGGGTATATTTCAAGTTCGTGGAGTGATGAAATATCAATAACTGTTAAAGATAAACCAGAAGAGGAAGACGATGCGATTATAAATGATGCTTTTGCTGATAATAAAGACACTTCAAGCGATTGTGATGTAACAAACGATAAAGTGGTATTTACAAAAGATGGTGGAGAATATAAAGAAGTTATCACAGAGCAAGGAGATGATGAAGAGGATTGGTCATCTTATCAAACAATAGCGAAAATAGAATTAGAAAAAATGAATATTTATGATGATGACACCGATACTGATACATTAGCAGTAAAAAATAAAAAAATTAAAGATGTATCTAAATGTTATATAACTAATGATGATTACCCTGACGGAGTTGAGATAGATATAGGGGATGTTGAAGATGAGAGTAATGAAGACACTACAAATACATTAGATATTTTTGGAGATGATAGTTGTATTGCTTGTTATAATTTTGATGGTGATGCTACTGATTTAAGTGGAAATTATGATGGAACTACTCACGGAGATATATCGTATGTAGATGGTTTCTTTGACAAAGGTATTAGAATTGATGATGAAGATGAAAAACAATATGTTTCAGTTGATGAAATTACTGACATTAAGGATGCATTTACATATAGCTGTTGGGTAACTAACCCAGATGATTACGATGACGAAGATTATTATGCTTATGTTGTTGCTAATGAAAATCACGATAGACTGTATGGGCTAGTAATTCATTATAATGATAGTGATAATGATAATAATAATAAAATAGAATGTCAATTAGATGGTGATAATCAATTATTAAGTATTCCAGATGATAAAACTATTGAGAAAGAAGATAAATTGTTTTTTGTATATTCTTGGGATAAAAGTAAAAATGATGGTAAGCCAAGTGTTTATATTAAGAATGAAACACAAGATTATGAATATACATTAGTATTTGATGACCTTGCTACAACAGATGATTTAGATAAAGGTTTTGATGTTATTGCAGGAATAAATTCTACATATGATAATAGAATTGCTATTGTAATAGACCAAGTAAGAATTTTCAATAAAGTAGTATCAGATGATGAAATTGATATATTATATAATGAACAAATTACAAAATACAAAGCTGATATTTCTTCAAACGACCTTGACAATGCTCCTGAAAATGCTTATTTCATAGAAGAAAACATAACAATAAAAACAGCACTTACAAAAGATAATGACCCAACAGATGATGATTTTAACGATGAAGATTTAGATACTTGGAAAATAGATACTGATAATGACTATAAAGAAAATAGTTATAAAAAAGTTAGTGATTATAGTGGAAATAAATTCCAAAGAAAAATAACTGGTGATAAAAATGCCAACATAACTTATCTAAAATCAAATATGTGGAAGGATAGCTAAAATGGGATATAAAAAGAAAACTGAAATAATTGGAATGAGACATAGAACTTATTATGAAGAAGAACCACAAAAAGTTAATATAAAGAAAGGTAAGATTAGGCAAGATATATCTAAAATTAGCGATAGGGATGACCTTATTGCTGATTTATTTAAGTTAAATTTTCTTACTATTTCAGCACTTAAATATGTTTATTATTCTTTGCCTAATGAAGTAAAAGACAATATACCAAAAAAAGCAAAAGATTTATTAGATAGTTCATTCAAAAAATACGAAGAAACTAAAACAATAATGGATTTATATATAGAAAATGGGGATATGTCCTTTATTGATAGAGTTTTAACTAAACAAGAAGAAATAACTAAGATTGTAGAAAATAACAAAAAAATTTGAATAAAATTTGAATAAAAATTGAATAAAAAAAATTAAATATATTAAAATATATTGAAAGATTTAATGAAATAGTTTGAAAATAAAATCTTAAAAAATTAAATAAAAATAAAAGGATATTTGATGAATAAATCAGAATTAGTAAAAAAAGTAAAAGAAATTTTAGAAGAAAAATTAGGTGAAGATGTTAGAGTAACAAACCAATTAAACAATGAAATCGTTGAAGAAATTTTTGGTACAATCGCAAGAAGTTTAGTTGAAGATGGAGAAGTTGTTTTACCTGGAATCGGTAAATTAAAAGTTGCTGAAAAAGCAGGGAGAAAAGGTGAAGTAACAAGACCTGACGGAACAAAAATTCCTTATGAAACAGCGCCAGGAAAAAGAGTTAAATTTGTGATTGGTAAATCATTAAAAGAAAGTTTATAAAAAAATATATTTAATGTTAAAATATAATAAAATTTTAACAAGATTTTTTTCTTGTTAAAATCATGAAAAAATAAATAAAAAATTGAATTTTTTGAAAATTTTGACTAAAAATTATTGACTTTTTAAAAAATATATGTTATAATTATTATGTAAAAACAATTAAAAAAAGGAAAACATATGAAAATTATATCTACAATATCTACAATAGAAGAGGTTAAAGAAATAGAACATTTGTTTCAAGACCGAGTAACTTTATCTTATGAAATTGAAAAAGGTGATACTACTTTACCTTTTATTTTATATTCAGTTGAAAATGACAATGGCAATGATTACTTTATTTTTGATGAATCTTGCCTAGACCTTTTAGATGATATATTCTTAAATGAAGAAGAATTACAAATTTTGGTTGAAAAATTTAAGGAATTAAAATGAATATCTATTATGAAAAGGCGAAGTATGAGTTCAATAACAAAAAAATTATCTCATCTAAAAAGAAAGAAAAAAAGAAATTTTGAACTATTATATAATTTAATAGTCGATATGGAAGTTGATTTTTACATGAACGCTATTGAAAATAAAAAAGTCACTATATACGATGAAGATTATTCATACGAAGAAGAAATAACAAACGAAGAAATTAATCTTTATTTGACTTTTATAAAAATATATTTAGACTCAACTAAAAATAGAGATAAAGAATGGGAAAAAATAAATAAATTTTATAAAAAATATAAAAAGTTATATAAAATTACTTGACTTTTCTTTTGAAAAGTTATATAATCATAAATATAAAACATAAAGGAGTGAATATGAATTATACTTTATCTCATCGCCCTGGAAGCAGTGATATTGCTGATTCAATTTGGGACAAACATTTATTAAAATTTAATGCTTTTCAAAATGGTATAAAAATCTTAAAACAAAATTTAAGTGAGTTTATTAAAGAAATTTCAGATACTTTTAAAACAAAAGTCCATCATTATGATATGGAGTATTACGATTATTATCTTTTAGTTAGTGAAGATATTTTCATTAGTCTTCAATCAGGAAAAGAAACCTATAATAGTGAAATATATTGTAAAGATTATGACCTATTAGATAAGATCTATGAAATTATTAAAAACTATAAATCTTTTGATGATAACGATTATATCAACTTAACGACAATGAGTCTTATGCAGGGTGGTATAAAAGAAAGTTCTGAACAAAAATTTCACGAAGACTTTTTAGATATAGATAAAGATTTTTATCCGTTTCTTGATGTTGATTTATTTATAGAACAATTTACAAAAAGTAATGAAAACATTTTAATACTTGCTTCAGAACCTGGAACAGGTAAATCTAAATTTATTGCTTTACTTATGAAATATTTATTGGAAAATAATACATCGACTGATAGTAAAAGATACCATAATTTTTTATTCGCAAAAGATATAAGCCTTTTCAATATGGATGATTTTTGGGAGATAGCAAAAAGAAATGACTACTTAATTTTAGATGATTTAGATTTTCTTTTAGGTAAAAGAAATGAGAGTAGAGATGATGTTTCAAAAAATAATTTTTTAAGTAAATTATTATCATTTTCAGATGGTGTTATTAAAAATGACACAAAAATCATAATCACTACAAATCAACCTATTGATGAAATAGATGAAGCATTAAAAAGAAAGGGTAGATTATTTGATTTTTTAAGATTTTTACCACTTGAATATAAAGAAGCACAAAAAATTTATGCAAAACATACAGACAAAAAATTACCTTATAAAGACATTTATCATCAATCTGATTTAGGTAGTTTAATAAATGATATTAAAAATGATATAATAGATAGAAAATATTTGAAAAAAGATATTTCATTACTACATAAAAAAATAGAAAAGAAAGTCGGATTTGTTTAAATAACTTAAAAAATGAATTTTTATGAATACATAACAAGAAATGAAAAGGAGTAAAATTGAAAGATAAAATTGATATTTTAATTAAAAAACATTTTCCAAAAGGAAAAGAACCTAGAAAAGAACAATATGAAACTATTCATAAAATTGTAAATGCTTATATTAATAATAAGACTCATTTTATAGGACAATTACCAACAGGTGTAGGAAAAAGTTATATTGCTATTGTTATTCCTAAAATATTAAAAGAAATAAACAACGAATTAAAACAAAGTGTTATTTTAACTAAAACTAAAGCATTACAAGATCAATATACAAATGAATTTCCTGATTTAGTTGATATAAAAGGTAAAACAAATTATACTTGTCATTTAGGAACAACATATACCACAGATGTTTGTTTTACTAATATGAATTCAAATAAATGTGATAAAAATGAAGATTGTCCTTACATAAAACAAAGAATTCATTGGGAAACATCCAAAGATGAAAGAATTACCAATATGAGTTTTTTCATAACATATCCTAAAGCAAAATCTGATATTGTAGTGATAGATGAATGTCATACATTATCGGGAGAATTAGTAAATTATGGAACTTTAACAATAAATGAAAATGTAATAAATGAATTCAAAGAAAAAAGTTTAGATAATGGTTATATGAATTTTGAAACTATTGTAATAGCATTAGAAACATTTATAAATAAATTAAATTCTATAATAATAGAATCTAAAACTTTATATGAAAATTCACAAGATTTATTAAAAATATTAAAATTAAGAATTGATGAATTAGAAGAATTAAAAGATGAAAATGGTTTTTATAATCGATTATATAATTGGGTAAATGATATGATTAGTAAAATATCATTATTTGGTAAAGTAGAAGGTGATTATATATTACATTTAGAAGAAGTAAAAAGAGATTTTTCTGAATATAAAATAATTTCAATTAAACCTATATTTGCTTACCAAGTTGCAGATTTTATTTTTGATAAAGGAACATTTTTTATTCATTTATCAGCAACAATTGGAGATATAGATGTATATGCTAAAGAAAATGGTATAAAAACATATGATAGTTATGAATGTGATTCTCCTTTTCCTATAGAAAATAGAAAAATTGTTTATAAACCTTTAATTGAATTTAATTATAAAAATCAAGAAAATGCTATCAATCAGACTACAAAAATTGTAGATAAGATTATAGAAAAACATAAAAATGAAAATGGTTTAATTCATACATCAAGTTATTTTATCGCACACGAAATTAAAAATAAATCTAAATATAATAGTAAAATAGTGGTTGCAAAAGATAGTGAAACTATAAATAAATATAAAGGCAAAAAAATTTTAATCGGACCTACTTTATATGAAGGACATGATTTCAAAGATGATTTTGCTAGATGGCAAATTTTGACGAAAATACCTTATGCTAGTTTAGGTGATGTATATGTTAAAACTAAAACACAAATGTATCCTAAATGGTATTCACAAGATGCTGCTAATAAAATAATTCAAAGTTATGGTAGAGCAGTAAGACATAAAAACGATAAAGCAATATTTTATATTTTTGATACAAATTTTAGTAAATTCAAAGATAGTAATTATTTACCTAAATATGTTAGAGAAGCAATTTTCTTAATGAAATAATTTTAATGAAATAATTTTAATAAAAGTCAATAAAAATAAAATTTTTGTATTGACTTTATTTTTCTTTTATTGTATAATTATATAAATTAAATAATTAAAAAGGATATATGATGGCAAAGAAAAAACATATTAAATCTTTCAAACAATTACAAGAAGAAATTAAAAACATAAAAACAAGAGATAGAAATATTGAAATGCATATTAAAGGTGAGATAAATTTAAGTGAAAGAAAAGTGGTAAATAAGAAAAAAGTTTATAATAGAAAGAAACTTAAAAAAGTTTCTTATGAATATAAAATTGCTTAAACATGAAATAAAAATAATTTTTAGTTGACTTTTATTTTATTTTTTGATATAATTATAATATAAAAACAAAGGAGAAAACATGAGAACATTTACAAAAAATGGAATTACGATTGAATATGAAAGAATTAACAACGATATGTATGGTAATCCAAGATATAAAATACATTTTAGTTATGGTAATGAAATAAGAAATATTGAAAATATTTATGAAAATCCGTCTGATGCTATTTTTTTCTTAAAAGAAAAATTAAATGGAAAGAAATTTAGAAATCAAAATTATGTTGTCTGGCAATCATATAATGTTGAAAGAGA
>Ga0256837_1001215_pt1 | contig 18313 bp, 17 predicted proteins | sample 4562384metaG_FD_185976 | JGI IMG/M metagenome (GOLD analysis project Ga0256837, IMG submission 185976) | Hydrothermal vent microbial communities from Guaymas Basin, Mexico - 4561-384 | ecosystem: Environmental > Aquatic > Marine > Hydrothermal vents | place: Mexico: Guaymas Basin | collected...
GTGATTATTTCAGAAGTTGCAAGCAGTTCTAGTGTTGGGGCAAGACAACTTTCAGAAAATGACACTTCAAACCTTGGGGGTGGAGTCTTTAGTACAGCAGGGGGAGCAAATGGCTCTACTAAATCTGCTATAAGTAGATTAAATGGCTTTACAGATATAGGCTATAGTTCATCATCTAACTCTGCTTATCAAGGGAAGGGTTCTGCTACAAAAGATGCTCGTTTTACTACAACGGTTTCAGCTCGTGTAGTGAAGATTTTACAAAATGGAAACTATTTTATCTCAGGAAAACGTGAGATTTTAGTAGATGACCAGAAACAAATCATACAGATAAGTGGTGTAATTCGCCCTTATGACATAGATCAAAACAACAACATAAATTCAGCTCAAATGAGTGATGCAAAAATACTTTACAAAACAGAAGGAGATGTAGACCGTGCAAATAAACAAGGATGGGGAACTAAACTTATTCAAGCGATATGGCCTTTTTAGTCTAACGCTATTACTACTGACATCATCGCTTAGTGCTCAAAGTTTTGAGGATTTTAAGCGAGTACAGGAGAACTCTTTTTCAGAGTACAGAGATGCAAGGGATAAAGAGTTTTCAAATTATCTTAAAGCACAATGGGAAGAGTTTACATCTAAAAAACCAGCCCCTCTTTATGAGAAACCTAAACCTAAACATATCACACCAACTGTTCAAAAAAAGATTGAAAAAATTGGTCCACCTACAAGAGTTGTAGTTCCTAAAGAGATAAAAACAGCTTCAAAAACAAAAGTTATTGTGATATCTAAACCTAAAGAGAAAAATATCAAAGTTAAAGATGTTAATCTTCTCTATTTTGGACAAGATATTGGTTTAAATATTGATGATAAATTTAAAGAGATGAAATTTTTTCCTCAAAATCAGAGTGGAATTGTAAATGCTTTTTCACTCTTAGCAACAAGTGATTATGAAGATACAGTTCAAGAGATTAAAAAAATTCAAAAAAAGTTAAACTTAAATGATTGGGGTGTTTATCTTCTTGTAAATATGCTTTCTAAATCTCTGTTTGAAAACCCAGATAAGCAAAAGTTGTTTAGTTGGTTTATCTTCAATAAGTTAGGTTATGCTACAAAAATAGGTTTAGCAGGAAAGCATGTTGTAGTTATGTTTTATAGTCAAAGAATGATTTACAATACTCCATATTATACTTTTAATAATAAAAGATTTTTTCTTATAAGTCGTTATGCTAAAAGTTCAGCAGGAAGAATCTATACATATAAACAGAACTATCCACAAGCGACAAAGCCTTTGGATTTAAGTATTAAATCATTACCACATTTCAAAAAAGATTTAAGATCTAAGAGTTTAAAATTTAAAGAGTTTGGAAAAACATATACAATAAATTTTAAGTATGATAAAAACCTTATAGACTTTATGGCAACATATCCTCAAGCAGATTATGATACCTATTTTAATGCACCTATGGACAGTGCGCTTTATGACCAAATAGCGAGAGATTTAAAACCATACATTGATGGAAAGAAAGCGAGTGTAGCCATTAACTTTGTTTTACACTTTGTTCAAAAAGCTTTTAAATATGAGCGCGATGATACTCAGTTTGGTAGAGAAAAAGTGATGTTTGCAAATGAAACACTCTATTATGATAAGTCTGATTGTGAAGATAGAACTATTTTATTTGCTTATTTAGTGAAGAAACTATTTAACATATCTGTTGTAGGTGTGCAATATAGCGACCATATGTCAACTGCACTCTATATACCAATGCGAGGTGATAGTGTTAAGGTTGAACGTAGAAGATTTGTTATAGCTGACCCTACATATGTAAATGCAAATATAGGGACTAGTATGCCAAGATATAAATCTAAGATTCCTGAAAAGTATATAATGGTAAGACAATAAGGATTCCTTAAATGAATAATGTAAGCTGCACATTAACTCCTCAAATCGCTTCATATGATGAGCTAGTTGAGAAGTTAAAAAGAAGTAAGGTAGTGAACTATTATCTTCTTGATATAGATAATTTTTCAAATATTAATAATGCTTATGGTTATGAAGTAGGGGATAAAATCTTATCTCAAATCTCTAGATATTTACATATAGTTAAGCCTGAATCTACTTTACTCTATAAATTTAATGCAGATAAATTTGTCTTGATAGATGAGCGAAAAATGGATAGTAAAGAGATTGTTAAAGTCGTCGATGCCATACTCTCTTTTTTTTCACAAACTGAACTGCTTATTGATAATAAACTTGAGCTAAAAGTCTCTTTAAGTATAGGCATATCAATAGGAGAAGGACTAAAAAATATATCTAATGCAGAATTAGCGATAAAAGAGTTACGAAAATCAAAACGTAATCATTATCATATTTATGATAAAAAATCACCTTTTATTCTTAGCCAAGAAAAAAATATTTATTGGATACTTAAGATTAAGGATGCTGTAGCTAATGAAAATATTGTTGCATATTTCCAACCTATAATTAATAATAAAACTAAAAAAATAGAGAAGTATGAGTGTTTAGCTCGTCTTAAAGATGATGATGAGATAATCTCACCCTATCTTTTTATGGATGCAGCTCGATTGACAGGAAACCTCTCTTATGTTACAAAATCATTAATTATTCAGAGTTTTAGAAAATTTACTAATACTGATTTTGAATTTTCTATAAATATAACGGGGGAAGATTTTTTACTTGGATATCTTGAATTTTTTCTATTAAGAAATGTTGAAAAGTACAATATTGCTCCATCTCGTGTAGTTTTAGAGATGTTAGAAGATATAACAAGTTTAAGCAATGGCTCAATTCTTAAACAGTTGAATTCTTTAAGAGAACATGGTTTTAAAATTGCGATAGATGATTTTGGTGCTGAAAATTCTAATCTTTCTCGTTTACTTGAAATCCAACCAGATTATTTAAAGATAGATGGTGCTTTTATTAAAAATATTGTTGAAGATATAAAAAGTCAAATTATTGTAGATGCCATAGTTTTAATATGTAAAAAAAGTAATATTAAAATGATTGCTGAGTTTATTCATAATGAAGAAGTTCAAAAGAGAGTACAAGCTCTCGGTATAGAGTACTCTCAAGGTTTTTACTTTGGAGAACCTAAGCCTGATTTAATCGAGCTTAGTGTTAGCGTTTAGTAGTTAATCGCTACCTTATACGTTGGATCATCCTCTTCATAAGAGCAGTGTGGGCCAGCTAGTTTTAAGATAGCTTTACAATCTTCACTAAGGTGACGAAGAAGTAAGTTTTTCCCTGCCTCTTCATACTTTTTAGTGATGGCATCAACAGCTTCAACTCCTGAACTATCCATAACTCTTGCATTTTTAAAGTCAATCACTACCTTTGGTGGATCCATCTCTATGTTAAAGTTATCTGCAAATGTAGAGGCACTCCCAAAAAAGAGTGGACCCTCTAGTTCATAAACTTTTGTTCCATCTTCTTCTACATGAGTACGAGAGAAGATACGAGCATGTTTCCAAGCAAACGCTAGAGCAGAGATAATAACACCTGCAATAACTGCTATAGCTAAATCTGCAACAACGGTAATAACAGTTACAGTCACCATTACAACTGCATCTGTACGAGGCATCTTGTTAAGACGAGAGAAACTAGACCACTCAAATGTCCCGATACTTACCATAAACATAATCCCAACAAGAACAGCAACAGGAATGGCATTTAAAACACCACTCATACTTATCACAAGTGTAATAAGCCCAAGCGCTGCTACAACAGAAGAGAGACGACCAATACCACCAGAAGTATAGTTAATGATACTCTGACCAATCATCGCACATCCAGCCATACCACCAAAGAAACCACAAGTAATATTACCAGTTCCCTGTGCTATACACTCTTTGTTTGCACTTCCTCTTGTGTTGCTGAGTTCATCTAAAACGCTAAGAGTAAGAAGAGACTCTATAATCCCTACAAGTGCTACAATGATAGAGTAGGGGAGAACAAGCATAATCGCATCAAGTGAAAAGAGATAATGTGGAACTTCAAAAGTTGGAAGTTGTCCTGCATATTTACTCATATCATCAAGATCACTTAAAAGAAGTGTTTGTGCTCCTGTGAAGTAAACGCCAAGAGTGATAAATATAATAGCTATTAAACCAGCAGGAATAGCCTTTGTAAACTTAGGTAAGATATACATAATAGCCATAGTAATAGCTACAAGTACATACATTATATACCCTTGTCCCTCAAAGAACTTAAACTGTGCCGTCCCGATAACGATAGCAAGACCATTTACAAAACCGTGAATAGCAGGAGTAGGTACAAGACGGATAAATTTTCCAAGTTTAAGTACACCTATGGATATCTGAATAATACCAGCAAGAACTGTAGCTAAGAGAATGTAGTTAAGAACAGTTATAGCTATAGTCTCATGCGATGCACCAGCTAATGTAAGTGTCTCGGTCACCTCAAGTGTAAGCCCCACAAGTACAATGGCAACTGCACCAGTTGCCCCTGAAATCATACCAGGTTTACCACCGATAAGAGCCGTAATAAGACCAAGAATAAAAGCAGTATATAGTCCAACAATAGGGCTTATACCTGCGATGAAACTAAAGGCAATGGCCTCAGGAACAAGAGCAACAGCAACAACTAAACCAGATAAAATATCATTTTTGATATTTGCAGCTGTATATTTTTTTAAATCAAACAAATTTGAGTGCCTTTAGGGGTGATTTTTTAAATTTGCGAATTATATCTAAATAATTCTTTAACATCTAATTAACCACTTGTTAGATAAAATGATATAAACTTCAAATAAAAAACAAGGTTTATCTATTCATTATGATAATAAGTAAAATTTTAAAATTTAGTTCTGTTGGTGCTCTTGGTTCTGTTACCAATATCGCTATTTTTAGTACCCTTATCTTTTTAGATATGAATTACAATATCGCATCTGCATCTGCATTTTTGATAGCTGTAACTCAGAACTATATGCTTAATAAGCACTGGACATTTAAAGACCATAACACACAGACTAAACAGAAATTTATTAAGTATTTTATTCTGAACTTTTCAAGTTTTTTTATTAATCTTGCTGTACTAAATCTTTTTGTAATGAATTTTGATATGGCATATATTAGTAGATTATTGGACTATTTAGAGCTGAGTGTAAATGCTGAAACTATAATGAAAATAATAGGACAAATTTTAGGAATAGCCGTCGCAATGGTTTTTAACTTTTTAGGGAGTTATCTTGTGATATTTGCCAAAAACAGAGAGGATAGATAATGCAAAAAAGAGAGAAAATAGTTTTACTAATATATACACTGTTTAATGCAGTAAGTAATCATTTTATAAAATTTTATGCAGATGAAACATACTATTGGATGTGGTCAAAAAGATTGGATTTTTCCTATTTTGACCATCCTCCTATGGTCGCTTATCTTATTAAATCTACAACACTCTTTAGTGATGACCCATTTTTTGTAAGACTGGGTGCAACTCTCTTAGTCTCTGCGACAGCTTATATTCTCTACTCTTTAGCAAAAAGAATGTTTGATGAAAAAACTGCGATATATACATTTTACATATTTTTAAGTTCGCTTATTGTTATTGTAGCATCAACGATTATAGCACCAGATATTCCTCTTATGTTCTTTACTTCTCTTTTCCTCTATAGTGCTTATATTTATCTTTTTGAAGAGAAAAGGAACTATGCACTTCTTGTTGGATTTTCAGCAGGAGCGATGCTCCTTTCAAAATATACAGGTATTTTAATAATTTTCACACTGATTGTTTATGTATTGCTTTACAAGAGAGAGGTATTTAAAGATAAGTATCTCTACTATGCTATTTTAATTGCTATTATTGTTTTCTCTCCAGTTCTTTATTGGAACTATATGCATGATTTTATCTCTTTTACTTTTCAACTGAATCATGGTCTTGCAAAAGAGAAAGTTTTTGTGGCTAAACATTTCATCAAGTTTACATCTGCCCAGTTAGTACTATTCCATCCTTTTTATCTTCTTCCTCTCTTCTATTTTATTATTAGAGATAAGGATAGATTTGATAAGAAAAAAGTTTACCTATTGTTACCATTTTTATTTACTCTTTTCTTTTTCTCTTATAACTCAGCGTTTAAACATGCCAATGCACAGTGGGCAGGTTTAGCTTATATGAGTGCTTCTGTTTTACTGGGATATTACATGGCAAAGGGTTCGTATAAAAAGCTTCTTATTTCAGCCTTAGTTCTTAGTGGTGTTTTACTTCTTGCTATAAAGACACCATTAGGTTTAGAGTTGAAACCTGTTGTTCGATTGATGTCTCGTTTAGGAAAAATAGATAATTTTAAAAATCAGATAGAGGCACTACATTTAGATATAAATAGTTATGATTATATACTTATTGATGATTATCATGGAAGTGAAGTAGCTTATCTACTTCAAAAAACAGATAATGTCTTAGTTCTTGATGATGCAAGATTTTCTAACTACAATATATGGAGAAATGAAGATTTAAACATCTCTTTAATGAGTCCTGTTAAAGAGATTCCATCTCTTGGAAAGTGTTTATATATAGGAAGGGATAAAAAGCATTATGAGGAGATAGGAAAGTTATTTCATAATGAAAAACTTCTTAGTACTATGCATAAAGAGGTAGCACGTTGGAAGTTTACGTACTACATTGTAGAGTTTAAAAACTAAGCTCTATAATCTTTAAATCGAAAAGCCCAAACACCTATAAGTGCTTCAAGTATAATCTCTTTATTCATTTTAGAGACACCATGTTCTCTATCCATAAATAAAATAGGTGTTTCAGCTATAGTTGAGCCAGTTGAACTAAAAGCATAGTTCATTTCAATCTGAAATCCATAACCATTACTTTTTACCTTAGAAAGATTGACTTTCTCTAAAGCTTTTCGTGAAATAAATTTAAACCCTGCCGTTAAATCTTCAACTTTTACACCCGTGATAAGCTTTGCATATTGGTTAGCAAAATAACTAAGGAGGATTCTTTTGAGTGGCCAGTTAAGAACACTGATACCTTTGATATAGCGAGAACCGATAATGACATCGGCACTCTCTCTCATCTCTATCATATCAAGAAGATATTTAGGATTGTGGGAGAAGTCTGCATCCATCTGGACAATATAACTAGCATCTTTTTCAAGAGCGATTACATAACCCTCTCTATAAGCACTCCCTAGTCCTAACTTACCAGCTCTCTGATGTAGATGAATTCGACTGCTATTTTGCTGAAGTTTTTTCACCATATCTGCTGTGCCATCAGGAGAGTTGTCATCAACGATAAGCACTTCCAGTGACTCATGTTGAGCGAGAACAGCAGCAACTATCTCATTTATATTCTCTTTCTCGTTATATGTAGGAATAATTACAATAATTTTCATACTTATTTTCTCCTTTTTAAGATTTTAGAGAGTCTAACTGCTCTAAAACTTTTACCTGTTTCGCTTGTGCATCTGCTAAAAGCCCACGGTTTTTGGCTAAAACATCTTCAGGTGCATTTGCTACAAAACGTTCATTGTTAAGCATACCATTAAGTTTACCTATCTCTTTTTGTAGTTTTTCATCCTGTTTTTGTAGCTTAGCGATGATAGAACTGAGATCAATAGAGTCAGTCGGTATAAATGTTTCACACTTATCAGAGATGTCACTTACTGCATTTTCTATTTTTGACTCAGTGAACTCTACATCAGTTACTTTCGCAAGTTTTACGATGAAAGGAAGCATCATAGTTTTCTCTTTTTCACTTAGTCCATCTATCTTAACAAAAGCTTTTTCTATCTTTTGGTTTGCTAAATCTACAAGGACTTTTGCCCGTCTTATAGATACGATAGCATCCATAATGATTTCAAAAGTTTTCTCCTCTTTTCGCTGTTTTGTTTTAGTTGGAAAACGCATAAGCATGATAGAATCACCATCTTCTAAAGTTGTTCCACTTAGTTCATGGTAAAGGTGCTCTGTGATGAACGGCATAAATGGGTGGAGAAGTTTCATCGCCTCTTTGAAGATAGCCCCTAGTTCAACAATAGATGATTTATCAGCTTTTGAGAGCTCAATACCCCAACCACAAAACTCATTCCATAAGAACTTATACATAACAAGTGCTGCATCATTAAACTTGTACTCATCTAAGTTTGCACGAACCTCTTTAGTAGCGAAGTTAAGACGGCTCATCATGTAACGACCAAGGTCACTCTCAACACAAAAACTTGTTAAGTCAGGGAATACATCTACATTCATCTGTAAATATTTACTTGCATTATAAAGTTTGTTTGTGAAGTTACGATTTAACTCTAGTTTCTCCTCACTCATTCTGATGTCACGACCTTGTGCAGCAGAGATAGCAAGTGTAAACCGAAGAATATCAGCTGAGTACTTGTTTATCATATCAAGAGGATCAACTACATTTCCTTTTGATTTACTCATCTTGTCACCCTTAGCATCACGAACAAGTGCATGGAGGTAGATGTGGTTAAATGGAAGCTGACCATTGAAGTTTTCACCCATCATCATCATTCTAGCTACCCAGAAGAAAAGGATGTCAAAACCTGTAATAAGAAGAGTATTTGGATAAAAATCTTTCATATCTTGCTCATTCCAAAGAGTTCCTTTTCCAGCTTCACCATTCTCCCAACCTAAAGTTGAAAATGGCCAGAGTGCAGAAGAGAACCATGTATCTAGTACATCAGGGTCTTGTGAAAGGTTTTTGCTTGAACATTTTGGACAAGATTCGGGATTTTCTTCAGTTGTAGCATACTCATGTCCACAATCATCACAGTAAAATACAGGTATCTGATGTCCCCACCATAGTTGACGGCTTATACACCAGTCGCGAAGTTCACCCATCCAAGAGTTGTATGAATTTATCCAGTGTGGAGGGAAGAACTGTGCTTCACCTTCATTAGTTTTTGCGATAGATTTATCGGCTACCTCTTTTTTCACAAACCACTGTTTAGAGATATATGGCTCTACAATGTTTTTACATCTATAACAGTGTCCTACTTGATGTTTATGATCTTCTATCTTTGTGATAAATCCCTCTTCATCAAGACGTTTTACAATGATGTCACGAGCTTCTAAACGCTCTAAACCTTTAAACTCTCCAGCATAATCATTTAAAATTCCCTTCTCATCAAAAACAGTGATAAACTCTAAGTCGTGGCGTTTACCGACTTCATAATCGTTTTGGTCATGAGCAGGAGTTACTTTAACCACACCTGTTCCAAACTCCATATCAACATGTGTATCAGCGATGATTTTTACAGTGCGTTCCAGTAGAGGAAGTTTTATCTCTTTGCCTATTAAATTAGAATAGCGTTTATCATCAGGGTGAACCATAACAGCTGTATCCCCGAAGTATGTCTCAGGTCTAGTAGTCGCTACTTCAACTGAGCCACTTCCATCTGCAAATGGGTATGTCATATAGTAAAACTTACCATCGTGGTCTTCATGTTCTACCTCTATGTCAGAGAGCGCTCCATCGTGAGTACACCAGTTTACCATGTAGTTTCCACGAACGATAAGACCATCATTGTAGAGTTTTACAAATGACTCTTTTACTGAAGATTGCAATCCTGCATCCATAGTAAAACGTTCTCTATCCCAAGCAGGACTTACTCCCATATGACGGAGCTGCTCTGTCATAATTCCAGCTGATTCCTCTTTCCAAGCCCAAACACGTTCTAAAAACTTTTCACGCCCTAGCTCTTCTTTTGTGATTCCCTCAGCGAGAAGTTGTTTCTCTACTACATTTTGAGTAGCGATTCCTGCATGGTCTGTTCCTGGTTGCCAAAGAGTTTTGTACCCATCCATACGTTTGTAACGAGTGATAATATCTTGTAGTGTAAAAGTAAGTGCATGACCGATGTGAAGACGACCTGTAACATTTGGTGGTGGCATCATAATAGAGAAATTTTTTCCCTCTTCTTGGATGGCTTTGTTACCATCTATCTCGAAGTATTTTCGCTCTTCCCAAAGTTTGTAGTATCTATTTTCTGTTTCTTGTGGATTGTATTTGTTATCTGACATATAATCATCGCCTTTTTAAGGATTAAAGTTGCGCGATTATAGCCAAAAAGTAGTGAGGTCTTTATAAAAAGATACTTTTTATTGACAACTTATTAAAGTTCTTGCATAACTTTAGATATAATTACAGTAAAAAGATAGTAGATGAATAGAGAAGAAGAGTTATCGCAACTGGGTGCTGGTAAGACGGAGTATAAGTATGAGTACTCTCCTGAACTTTTAGAAGTGTTTGAGAATGCTCATCAAGAGAATGATTACTGGGTAACACTTAATGCAGATGAGTTTACCTCTCTCTGTCCTATCACCAATCAGCCTGATTTTGGAACTCTTATCATCAACTATATTCCTGATGTTAAAATGGTTGAGAGTAAATCTTTAAAACTCTATCTTTTTAGTTTTATAAACAATGGTGAATTCCACGAAGATGTTGTCAATAAAATAGGCAAAGATTTAGTAGCCTTGATGCAACCAAAATACCTTGAAATTGTGGGTCTTTTCTATCCTCGTGGGAACATAAGTATCCACCCTAGATATTTTTACTCAAATAGTAATGAAAAGTATAAAAAGATACATGAACATAGATTTTTAAATGCCAATATTAACCCACAAAGAGTTGGATAGATGAAACTAAATATGATAAATATTAAAAGAGGAACAAGAGTGGAGTTTCACTCAAATGAACTGCTTTTTTTAGCTAAGAGTGGGCAACCTTATCGTGGTTCTCTCTATGTAAAGTTTGAGTCTCTGGGTGAGAGTTTTGATAGTGTTGATTTTAAACGCTACATTACTTCGCTTCGCTCTGTGACTCTTTATGCTGAGGATATAGCATCTGAAATTTATACAAAGATAGAAAATAGCATAGATGTTAAAAACTTAGGTGTAGTCGTTGATTTAAGTGCTAGAGGTGGCTTACAACAGCGTTTGAGTTATGGCTTTGAGTTTGAAGTGACACAAAAAAACAATATATTTCAGGTTTCAAACTAGATGAAAAATAGTACTTCTATCGCTATTGGTGGTTTTGATGGGATGCACATAGGGCATCAAGAGTTATTTAAAATGCTTGATAAAGATGGGACAATTGTTGTGATTGAGACAGGTTATGCTAACCTCACTCCCAAACGCCGACGTGAGAGTTTTACCGATAAAAAGATAGCCTACTTAGAGCTTGAAGATATTCGCCATCTTGATGGGGATGGCTTTATAAGACTCCTTAAAGAAAATTTTCCAAAGCTTCAAAAAATAGTAGTCGGTTATGATTTTCATTTTGGAAAAAATAGAAAGTACTCTTTTGATAATCTTCGTGAGATGTTTGATGGAGAGGTAGTTGTCGTTGAAGAAGTTAGCCATAAAAATGACTCAGTACACTCTCATAAAATTCGTGCAAAATTGCAACTAGGAGATATAAAAGGAGCAAATGAGTTTTTAGGGCATAACTACACAATCTCAGGAAAACAGATACGAGGGCAGGGGATAGGTGCAAAAGAGTTAGTAGCAACCATAAACATAGAAGCTCCCGAGTTTTTAACACCAAAAGAGGGTGTATATGTCACACTTACTCGCATAGATGATGAAGAGCATTTTCACCCATCTGTGAGTTTTATAGGTCATCGTGAGACGACTGATGGCAGTTTTGCTATAGAGACACATATACTTGACGGTAAAGTTCTTTGTAAAAGAGATGCAGAGATACGATTTGTAGCGTTTATTCGCAAAAATGAAAAATTTAACTCATTAGAAGAGTTACATGCAAAAATAGAGACAGATATAGCAATAGCAAATAGAGAACTAAAGTTTTTGCAATTATAAGGAAGATAAAAATGAGTGTAGAAAGAATATATTTAGAAGAACGTGAGCCAATTCACTTCAAGTTTGAGCAGAATGAGACGGATTTTGTAGTTGATGAGATAGGAATGAACTGGAAAGGAAATGGTAACTTTACTATTTTGCATATCAAAAAAGTAGAGATGACTACTTGGGATATGATAGCAGCATTCGCTGAGTATCTCAACATAAATGCCGAGAAGATCGGTTATGCAGGACTCAAAGATAAACACGCAACTACAACTCAGTATATCTCTATAGAAGCGAGATATGAGAAAGAGTTAAAAAGATTTAAACATAAACAGATAAAAGTAATCGGTTGGACTAGACATACACACTCTATACGAATGGGAGATTTACAAGGTAATCGTTTTACGATAAATCTTTTTGAAGTGAATCAAATTCAAGCTGGTCAGATAGAAAAACTAGCAAGAAAAAGTGAAAAATTTGGACTTCCAAACTACTTTGGTTATCAGCGTTTTGGTCGTGAGGGAGACTCAATAGAACAGGCTAAAAAGATGATAGATGGTGAGATAACTATAGAAGATTCAAAACTTAAAAAGTTTCTTATCTCTATCTATCAGAGTGAATTTTTCAATCAATGGTTAGCTGAACGGGTAATGATGAGTAGAGAACTTAATGGTGGAAAATTTTTACTCCTAGAGGGTGATTTATATATGGACTCTAAGGGAAAACTCTTTACTCCTAAACATCCTCAGCAGAAAGATTTTGAAGCGCATAAAGTTGTTCCTACGGGACTTCTCTGTGGACGTGGTGTTTACCGTTCTCGTGATAAAGCTGGAGAGATAGAAGCAAAATATGATGATGGTTTCTTGTATGACAAAGGACTCCGTCGTGAAGCTATCATCTTTCCAAAAGATGTAGAGATGAAATACACAAAGGGCTTTGAAAAAATGGAGATGGCATTTACACTTCCAAAAGGCTCTTATGCTACAGTATTTTTAGAAAACATTGCGAGTAAAGAGTTTAAAGCTAAAAAGATTAAAGCCAAACCTCAAAGAGCAGGTAGGGTTAAAAAGTAGAAAGAACTAAAAGGGAAAAAGATGAGTCTAAAAAAACTACCAATAGGCATACAAACTTTCAAAGATATAATAGAAGAAGATTATCTCTATATAGATAAAACACCAGAAGCTTATGAACTTATAAGTTCCTATAAGTATGCTTTTTTATCAAGACCAAGAAGATTTGGAAAAAGTCTCTTTTTAGATACTCTAAGAAATATCTTTGAGGGAAAAAAAGAGCTTTTTAAAGGCTTATATATCTATGATAAATGGGATTGGGAAGTTAAATACCCAGTTATAAAAATAAGTTGGGATGGAAAAAATAGAAGTTTAGATGATTTAAAAGATAAAACTGCAAAATTTCTTTTAGATAATCAAAGAAAATTGGGCATTGAGTGTGAGAGTACAAACCAAATAATCTGTTTTGAAGAACTCATCCAAAAAGCCTCTCAAAAGTATAATCAAAAAGTAGTAATTCTTATAGATGAATATGATAAACCCATCTTAGATGTCATAGAAGATGTAGAACAAGCCAAGGAGCATAGAGAGTTTATAAAAGGACTTTACTCTGTCATAAAGGGGTGTGACGAGTATGTGAAGTTTGCTTTTTTAACAGGTGTGAGTAAGTTTTCAAAATCGAGCATATTTAGTGGGCTTAATATGCTCGAAGATATAAGTTTAACACCAAAGTTTGGAAATATTTGTGGTTACACTCAAGAGGATATAGAGACGACGTTTAAGCCATACCTTGTTGGTGTAGATATGGAGAGATTTAAAAACTTTTACAATGGCTATAACTTTTTAAAAGATGATATATATAATCCATTTGATACATTGAAGTTTATAAAAAATGATTTTAAATACTCAAACTATTGGTTTAGTAGTGGAACACCAACATTTCTTATAAAACTTATAAAAGAGAAAAATTACTTCTTACCAAATCTCTCAAATTTAATTGTAGATGAAAAACTCTTAGATAGTTTCGATGTTGAGAACTTAGATTTAGAGGTGATACTCTATCAGAGTGGGTATTTGACTATTGATGAGATGATAGAAGAAGATTGGGGGATAGAGTATAAACTTAAACTACCAAACAAAGAGGTTAAAACTTCGTTGAACGATATAATAATTAAGTATCTCACAGATAATAATAACTCAAGAGAGTTTAAATCTCCAATCTTAAAATCCCTTAAAAATGCCATTTTAGAAGAGTTTAAAAATACCCTAATATCTCTTTTCGCTTCAATTCCTTACAACAACTATGTAAAAAACAGAATCCCATCTTATGAGGGCTACTATGCAAGTGTAATCTACTCATACTTAGCAAGTTTAGGTATAGAGATAGTAGCAGAAGATGTTACAAATAGAGGTCGTATAGATTTAACACTATTTATCGAAGATAAAATCTATATCTTAGAGTTTAAGGTAGATGGTCTAAAAGGTGAAGCACTCAAGCAGATACAAGAGAAGAACTATGCTCAGAAATACACTCAAAAAAATAAAGAGATATATTTAGTTGGGATAGAGTTTGATAGTAGTGAAAAAAATCTAAGTAATTTTGAATGGGAGAAAAATTAAGGAGTCCGTTTAGGAGAGTTTTTTCTAGTTCCCACTCTCCTGCTTTCTAGTTCCCAACGTCCCCGTTGGGAATTCTTTCTGTAGGCATTCCCAACGGGGACGTTGGGAACGAGGAAGTGTTGTGGGCGTTCCCAACGGGGACGATGGGAACGAGTCCGTTGAGGAGAGTTTTCTACCACTCTTCCTCCTCTTCATTTATATCTGAGTCATCATATGGATCCATATGTATGAGAATATGACACTTTTTATCTTCAAACATCTCTCTTATCTTTACTTCTACTTTATCGGCTATAAGGTGGGCATCGTAGAGGGAGATACTTACATTGAAAACTGCATGAACTGAGATAAATATATGAGAACCTGACTCTCTTGTTTTAAGATAGTGGTGTGCTTGTATGATAGGCTCTGCATCTAAAATCGCCTCTATTTTTTCTCTATCTTCTTGTGGGAGAGCAGCATCAAGGAGCATTAAAATTCCCTCTTTTATGATAGGGATAGATGAGTAAACCATAAATATAGCGATACCAATACCTAAGATAGGATCTATCAGCTCTTCACCTGTGTAGTGAATGGCTGCTAGTGCAAAAAGAACAGCACCATTTGAAAAGAGGTCTGTTTTGTAGTGAAGAGCATCGGCACGGATGACCATGTTTTTTGTTTTATTGGCTACATAGATTAAAAAAGCTACGAGAGCAGATGTAATGATAAAAGAGATTATCATTACATAGATACTCTCACTCATATTTGTCATCTCTCTAGGGTGTGCTATTTTCGCTAGTGCTTCGTAGAGGATAAAAAGACCTGAAACAGAGATAACAGTTCCCTCGATGACGGCAGCAAGAGGCTCTATCTTACTTCGACCAAAGTTGAAGTTATCATCGGGGTTTTTCTCAGCATGAGAGAGTGCAAAGTAGTTAAATAGAGAGACAGTTAAGTCTAGTAAACTATCTATCGCCGAAGCTAAAACAGCGATACTTCCACTCAATATCCCAACAGTCATCTTCATCACAACAAGTATAGCTGCTACACTTGTAGAAACTACAGTAGCCTTTTTTTCTAATCTCATATAAAACCTTAATATTTATCTTCTCTTACTTAATAGTATTTAGATACAATTATAGTAAAATAAATATATCATAGTGATTAAAATGAACTTAGAACAGCTTAGAATTGATAGAAAAAAATGGATGACATGGAAAAATATCGCTCCTTTACGAGAAGCAGTTGATGCACTTCCTAATGTAGAGTGTGAGGTTGAGCTAGGAGATGTAGTGAAAATCTCTGGCTTATTTGATGAAAAACAGATAAATGAGACTGCAAAACTTCTGATGCCTTGGCGAAAAGGTCCTTTTGAAATTGGTGAGACTTTTATAGATACTGAATGGCAGAGTAACATTAAGTACAATTTACTTCGTCCCTACTTTGATTTAAAAGATAAAAGAGTTGCAGATATAGGGTGTAACAATGGTTACTATATGTTTCGTATGCTTGAAGATAAACCTAAGGCACTTGTAGGTTTTGACCCTTCACCTGTTTATAAAACACAGTTTGATTTTATAAACCACTTTATCAAAAGTGATATAGTGTATGAGCTTTTAGGTGTAGAGCATGTAGAGTTTTATGAAGAGAAGTTTGATACTATCTTCTGTTTAGGTGTTCTCTATCATAGAAGTGACCCTGTGGCAATGTTAAAACAGCTCTTCAAAGGGCTTGATAAAAAGGGTGAGGTGATACTCGATACTTTTTATATAGAGGGTGAGGGTGAGATGTGTTTGTGTCCTAAGGGAAGCTACTCTAAGATACCAAATATCTACTTTGTTCCGACTATTGGGGCATTGAAAAATTGGTGTTTACGAGCAGGTTTTTCAGAGTTTGAGGTTTTAGAAACTTCTATCACTGAGGCACATGAGCAGAGAAAAACAGAGTGGATTGAGGGACAATCTTTAGAAGATTTTCTTAATCCTGATGATAGTAGTAAAACAGTTGAGGGCTACCCAGCTCCAGCGAGAGTCTATGTAAGACTAATTAAGGATAAAAAATGATGGAAATAAAAGATAAAAACGAAGAAGATTTAGATATAGATTTTGATGAGGGGAAAGAAGAGGTCCTAGTTCGTACACATGAGAAGATAAATACAGAACTTTCAGGGGAAGTTATTTTACTAGAAAATGGTTATGTGGAGACTCGTTTAGTAACTATACCTGAAATGGTTGCTGATGATGTTGGACTTATTCATGGTGGATTTATCTTTAGTGCGGCTGATTATGCTGCAATGCTTGCCGTAAATGAGAGAAATGTTGTCTTAGTAGCAAGTGATTGCCAGTTTTTATCACCTGTAAAATTTCATGATGAAGTAAATTTTGTAGCAAAGGTTCGTCATAAAGAGGGAAGAAAACGAAACATTCATGTAGAAGGGTTTGTTTTAGATATAAAAGTATTTGAGGGTGAATTTAAAACTGTTATAACGGATCGTCATGTTTTAAAACTTAAACTTTTAGAAGATAATGACGAACCATTAGATAATGGTTCTACTTTATCGCAGTAAGTAAAAAAACTCCAAAATCTTTTTGGGGTTTACTAATTGTTGTAACCTTCTCTAAAACAACATCTCTAAATCCACACTTTTTTACGATTTTACAAAGCTCATTTTTATCAAAACCAAAATGATAAACGCCAGCATTATCAGAGTGAAAAGTTCCATCTTCGCTCTCCAAATCTGCTATAGCCATAAAAGAACCATTATGTAAGTTTTGATAGATACTTCTGAAAAATGAACTTAAATCTTCAACATGATGCAGTGTCATAGAACTTATAATCCCATTGAACTTTAGAGTAAGTGGCTCTTTTACTATGTCTTGACAGATAGCTTTTATGTGAAGTTCTGGAGTGTTTTTCTCTTCAAGTTTTTGGAGCATACTTGGGGACATATCGACACCATAAACTTCTTTAACCTCCTCAGCAATCTTAAAACCTAAAAGACCTGTACCTACTCCAAAGTCCATTATTTTCATATCTTTTTTTAGAATTATTTTCTTTTTTATAGCATCAGCTATCGCTTGTGGGGTAGTAGTTCTTAGTGTAGAACTGTCCCAGTTTTCTGCTCTTTTCTCAAAATGATCTTTCATCTATAAACCTTTTATCCAGTAGTCAGCATTTTGCTGTTCTTGTTTTATGGTCGTTGTGTCTCCATGCCCTGGATAGATAGTTTTGTCATAATCAAGTAGTTTAAATTTTTCAAGTGATTTTTTCATATCACTAGGACTTGAGAGTGGAAAGTCTGTACGACCAATGCTACGATGAAAGATAAAATCCCCACTAAACATAGCATCCCCAATCTCAATAGTAGAACACCCTGGGCAATGCCCAGGGAAGTGACGAAATTTTACTTTGACACCATCGAAGTCTAACTCCTCATCTCCATCAATAAAAACATCAGGCATAGAGGGAGGGAGGTCTGGCATCCAAGAGCTATCTTGAAGAAGAGGGAGGTCATCTTTTGGCGTGTAGAGTTTTATGCCTAAATCTTTTTGCAGTTCATCATTTGACCAGACATGGTCAAAGTGACCATGAGTGTTTAAAATCGCTACAGGGTTTGTTACATTTTCTCTCACCCACTCAGTAGCATCAACACCCGGATCGATAATAAAATCTTTCCCATCAACAGTAACTATATAGCAGTTAGTTTGGTAAACGCCCATAGGTTGAACTTTTATAGTCATTATAATCTCTTTTTTAGTATGATTATAGCATTATTAGCTTATGAATTTTGTAACTAATCACCCCACCTAAAAGACAGAATCTCCCTCAATTACTCTTTGTAAAGTTTCAAATTCATTTAAGCTTCGTTTACGAGAAGTATCAATAAT
>Ga0256837_1001216_pt1 | contig 18308 bp, 28 predicted proteins | sample 4562384metaG_FD_185976 | JGI IMG/M metagenome (GOLD analysis project Ga0256837, IMG submission 185976) | Hydrothermal vent microbial communities from Guaymas Basin, Mexico - 4561-384 | ecosystem: Environmental > Aquatic > Marine > Hydrothermal vents | place: Mexico: Guaymas Basin | collected...
GCGAAAACAACATCAGTAGAGCCTGTCACCATAGGGGCTGTCACAGAAACTGCTGACGTGATAGGACCCGTAACAGCTAACTTACCTGTCATGACTGTGGAAGGCGTATCCAATGTAACAGAGGAACTGGCCTTCACGGTTGCTTGTGTGCATGTGACATTCACATTAGCTGCAGTGTCTATGTCAATGTCTCCTGAAGGCTTCAAAGTAATCTTTTGGTTATTAGCCGTATTACGTATTACCATAGAGCCTGTATCATAACTCGGGATTGTGTTAGGACTAGAGTTAACTCCTATCATAGCAAAGGCGTCTGAGATATGATGTACTCTATGCTCCACTTGGCGCTGAACATTTCCGGCGTCAAACCAACCATCAATACAACGGTCTGCAAATATAAGCAGGCACTCATCTTTAGCTTTGATAGGCATAGTTAAATGAAAGCCCTGAACAGTAGGGAGTAGGATAGGTACATCCACGCACAGTGTGTAAGGCTCATCTTTACCATCTACAATGCGCATGATAGATATCTGCACTACAACCGTCTGAGCTGCAGAATCAAAAGACTGAATGATACCCGGCATAGCTCCCATAGAATTAAGTAGACCTGCTCTCACACCTGACTTGATAGCTTCTGCAATATAACTCATGATGTCGCCCCTAAAGTATTACATTCAATCTGAGTGATAAAATTACCTTCTCGATTGTCTAGGTCGTGCTGAACCTTAGATACAATGAACTCAGCACGAAAATTAGGCTTCTCTACGTCGTACTGATAGTCCCCAATACGGCCTTGCAAGCTTTCACTCTCTACTATGATAAGGTCGGCTGGTTTCAGTGAAGGTATACAAAGTGAAACCACCTTAAACTTAAGGCCTTTTTGCGTAGCCAGTTTAGTTGCGTCACTACCTGTATTTATCCACTCAGGGCTGCCTACCATTCCTGTACGTGCACTTATAATGCGTGAAGCTTGAACTCTTCCTTTGCCTCGTTGTACTATTATTAGTTTCTCGTCTTGAAACGACCAGTCAAAGTTATTAGCCTTACCTAATTCATCAAGAGCAGACTGCATATCTGTTGAGAAGGACTTCCCTCGAGGCAAAGCTTTAGACTCGTCTATGCCTATCACCTCTTCTATATTTATACCATTTATACTAGAGAAGTCCTTTAACATATCACCCAGCTTAAAGCCCTTTTCATAGGTCTTGTTTATCAAGGCTGTGTCTAAAGTCTCTACGCCATCTCCGCACTCCAGGAGTGTTATCCACTCTGTGCCTTCGTGTTTATGCGTAACCGAAACGACTGAGCCTACGAATATAGTATCAGTCTGCTCGGCATAGCCTCCTACAATACGAATCTTTTGGTACTTAGTGTTTAGGGCATCTCTTGTGCTGTGCTTTAGGTTAAAGATAGTTAACTGAGCATAGTCTTTCTCGCCTGTCTTTATGTCCTTAACGATAGTAGCTCTTATGGTAGTAGGTTCAGTTACTGTAATGGCTTGAGTGTCATCGCCTATTATAAGGCTTAAGCTACGTTTAAAGAGTTTCATTAGTCAGCCACCAACAACAAGCCACTAGGGTCTACTATAGGATTACTATCGGCATCAATCAAATAAGTAGGTTCAGCTACAGTGAACAATTTCTTAGGGTCAAGTTCATCTTCATCCAACACATACAAATAAAGGTCTTTCCAGCCTGTACTATCGGGGTCTTTAGCCTCGCCATTAGGTCCTGCTATGAACACCCCTTCTATACCAAACTTGGTTCCTGTGTCCACTCCACTTACCATACGCTCGCCTAAAGCTACCGTGTTACCTTCGGAGTCAAAAATGTCAGCGTACCAAGCGTCAGAGGATAATATGAAGTAGAAGATTACTCTCATCTCCTGACCTCTTACGTCTAAACTAAATCTTTGATAGGTCTCATCAGTGATTGCATATCTTGTCATTCTATTCTCCTAATTTGAAAAGAAGTCTGCGGCTCGTGCTAAGCCTGTTTTAGGTTTTACATTAGCGCCTACTTTTTTACCTTTTTGAGTTACATCAGCGTTTCGCGCCGGCGTATCTGCCTTACCTTTTGAAGGGTCTGCTGACTTGAATATACCCTTACCTTTGACTACTTCAAGCTCTGATATAAGTATTTGTTCTAGTGTCATATCAAAGAAGAGGGCTTTCGCTGTAGTATTATCTTGCACTACACTTAGACGAGTTATCATCATATTTTTGTATAGTGTTAGTTGGGAGTTAAAGTCTACAAAGAGGCCGCTTTGCTGTAGGGCTTTCAGTTCTCTCCACGCTAACTGTGAGCGCGTACCTGATTCATCTTCCTCATCTGCACTGCTGCTGTTTTCGTCAAACATACTTGAGACTCCGTCAACAGCTTTTTTAGCCAGGCCTGTTAAAGCAAAATCTACAATCTCGTTACTTGAAATATCAGAAATAACACCTGACAGATTGAACACAGTAGGATTAACTACGAAGTGGTCACTCATGTCAGCACCTTGCTCTACTGCATACTTAGTAACAGACAGAGTGGACTCATGACGCTCAGTTGTTACGGTGTCTATCTTGATTTCCACAGATTTGTCACTGCTTAGTAGCTTATACTCACGAGGGAAAAACAGCTGCCCCACCTGTCTCGCTAATCCTAAAGAAGGATTACCTGCTATATCTCCAATTTGGCTAAGTAAACTCATACTACATCCTTACTTATTAACTGTTTGTAGTGACGAGTTAGTGCTCTCGAACACTCTCTCTATCTCACGGCCTACTTCTTTAGCTATGTCCGCAGCATTTCCGGTTGCGTTTACAACTATATCCACTGCATTATTCACAGTGCTGTTTGGCGTATTAAAGCCTAGCGCCTGCTTACTCATATCAGCAATAGACGTCTGCCCAGCTATACCTGAGAAAACGTCCCCTGGTTGGATTAGCTCTGGAGCGCCGATGTCCATGCCGGGTATCTTATTCATTATACCTACCAAGCCACGTACCGATTTGATTACAAGGTTGATTGGCATAAGTAAGGCTTCAACTATCATTGAACCTAACTGACGCAGTCCTGCTATTGCATCTACTTTCCAGGTATCAAAGCTACCTACAAGACGGCCCATTGCAGAGTCTGCTCCGTTTATCCATCCTATTAAGTCTTCAAATATAGCTATCAAGGCCCCTATAAGTAAAAGGTTTCTCATTGTACGGAAGGCTTTGTTTAACATCTTCATACTAAAAGCAGAACGCTTAGCCGCAATGCCTATGAAGGCAATAGCTTGAGCTACTTTAATAATACCAAACACAACCCCGCCTGCAATAAGAATGCGTATAACACCACCTAGTCCGCCTAGGGCACCTACAACTACACTTATTACTCTACCTAGTGCACTGAAGATTGTCCATAGGCCTGAGACAAGTGAAGCTAATCCTTTGACGAACTCTTTAATGCCTGAGGCAATTACTTCTTTATTGGCAACAGCCCAATCTGTGAACTGAGCTACCATATCACTCATCACACCGCCTAGCTCACCGGCTATGAATTTAGCTAATGAGGACACGACTCTCATTAGGTCGTTTAGTCCGTTTGCAAACTTCAATGAGTTCTGGCGGCTTTCATCAGTCTGGAAGGTTAGTATCTTCTGTTTGCGTATGACATCATCGTACGTCAAGCCTTGTGCTCGTAGTGATGAGATTAACTTATTTGCCTCTCCCGACATAAGCATGTCAACTGCAGTAACAGCCTTCTGCTGGTCTTCCATAGCTAACGCTGCTTTAGTAATGGCTTCAAACTGTTTCTCAGGTGAAAGTCTTTCTAGGTCCTCGAAACGTAAGTTAAGTATACCTAAGGACTCTTCAAGTGTATTGAACTCGCCTAGGCCTTTCATCTCACCAATCTTATTACTGGTCTCTTCAATCAAATCAAGAAAATTCTCGGTAGTTCCACCTATCTTCTTCATTTCATTGCCGAATGCATCCATAGTGTCGCCGCTGACACCCATAGCATTTGCAAGGCGTTGCATTTCAGCCTCTTGAGTAGTAGTGAGTGCAGTGAAACCTATAATAGCTGTTCCAGCCATAGCTGCAAAAGAAGCCATACGCTTAAAAGCTCCTGAGATATCGGACACGCCTTTTTTTACGTTGTCAAAACTAGACTTGTCAACATCATATCCAACTTCATAAACTAAACGGTCAATTACACCCATCACTCACTCCTGTTACTTCTCTCTTCAACTTTCGCTTGAAGACTTATTGCTATGTGCATGTCTATCACATCATCTAGGTCATAGTACTCCTGCATCTCGCGAAGCGTAGCATAACCCTTAATAATAGGCATCCACACAAATAGGTCTAAGTCAATCTGACTTAGTTCCTCTTCTGTTATTACGCCTTCGCCTGAGCTGAGAAGGAAGCTTGGTTTGGCATTAACTTTCCCAAAAACTTCGAAAAGTTGTATTTAATACTCTCTGCTGTAATCATAGACATAAGATACAGCGCGTCACCCTCTTCACCTGATAGTGATTCTAAGTCGTCGATGTGGACTATCTTCTTACCTGCTACTATAACGTGGCCTGTAGTGATAATCTCACTAATGAACTTCATAACCTCTTCAGGAGTCTGACGTGTAAACAGTTCTTCAACTGCGCCTACAAGTACTTCAATCTGAGCTTCGTCACTCAGGCCTTCTCCAGCTGCTTTTGTAATCTCTTTGATTGAAGGAGCAAACATCTTTAGAGTAGTACCTAGTATAGTTCCCCCCTTAAGAGGGTTGAACTTGATAATCTCTACGTCTAGTCCTTCGATAGTAGTCTTAAAACTTTTCATTAGATTTCAGCTCCTATACCTTGAACGATATCTATATCCGTAGATAAGAAACGCCACTCAACAGCACTAAGACCTTCACCACGCTGGAACTTAGGCATACCTTCGATTACACACTTACGCGCTGTAACACGTGCATCATTACCAGTCTCAGTAACAATCAGTTCACCTGATACAATACCTCCAACTTCTGAAGCTGCAATCTTAGCTGAAAGAAAAGCGTTCTCTTCACAACCTTGAAGAAGCTTAAGTGTTACTACACCTGACTTGTCAGCCGTTTGTGCATAGACACCGTCTCCCTGGATACCGATTGTTTGTGTCATGGTAGGCTTATTGCGCTCTACCATAATAGCGTCGTCACCATCAGAAAAGCCCGAAAGGACTTTACCTAAGAATGTGACTGTTACATTTTGAGCTGAATAAGCTGTTACTTGACCTGCCATAATTTACTCTCCTAATCTAATTTCAGAGTACCGCTAACGGTAATCTCGTGAATTGCACCTGCTAAGCGTGCTTCAAATTCAATGTCTGGTGCAATACGAGCCGACTTGTCAACTGTACTAGCTAAGATGACAGCTGTATGCCATATCTTATATGCAGGCAGTAAATCACCTTCCTCATCAACACGTGTTGTTAAGAACCCGTTACGTACATACTGTTCTAATGAACCAGCTACTTCAGCTTCTAATAAGCCCATACCTTTTTCATTGTAAGGAATCTTAGTCGATACACGACTTAGTAATCCAAATACTCTAACACGAATTTCTTCAGTCAGTGCGTCTGTTCCAACAACTTCATCAATCCATGAACCTGCAGCTGTACGTCCTGCATCAATCATACGAATTGCCGCAGTAGTGAAAAGAACATTTCCGTTCTTATCTTGAATAGACTTAAGCTGTGCAGGGTCGATACTTTGTGTAGTTACGCCTTTCACATCTTTGAACTTAAGTGTCTTAAGTGTGTTAGTACCTCTGTATGAAGTAGTTGCTAAGATAGCAAAAGCTCCAGCATCGATATACTCACCAGTCTCTTTAGAGTAGAAAGTAAGTGTTCTGTCATAACCTTTAGCTTGTAGTGCAGACATAATGTCTGTAGTATCAGCAGGCACTAAACAATTAACATCATTGGAAATGTTAAAGAAGATACGCTCATTTGATTCCACCCAAGCTGCAATAGGGTCAATTTTTAATACATCGTCACGTGCGGCGGCTTCTACTGTTACACAATAAAAGTCTGGGTCGATAACTGTCATTGCGTCAAGCGCATCAACATAAGTTTCTAAGGCATCGGCATCAACCTGACCTATAAAATATTGTGTAGGTGCCGGCGACTGTGAAAAGTAAGCTTGCGCACTTAAGTAAGGTTCATCTGTAGATGCATAATCAGCAGCGACGCCTGCTAGCGAGCTGTACAATTTAATACGTTCTGTAATACCGCCTGTAACTGAAGTAAGAAAAACAACTGCTCCAAATCCCTTTTGAGACGGAGAACGTGTTTCACGTACAATGTTAACTTTGATACCAGCATCGGTAATAGTTAAAGCCATGTTAATTCCTTTTTTATTATTATACCACTTTATTCCGTGATAGTTTCTTCAACGAGATATTTTCCACCTTCAATATCTCCTTTTACTGTAACTGTACCTATAGTTGTGTCTTCAAGACCGTAAATAAAGGCAAAGTTAATTGACAAATCGAACTGAGCGCGATGACGATACTTGCCGTCCTGGATTGCTGATAAGTTCAAAGTGTCTCCATAGCCCACAAGGCCTATATTATTTTTCATAGCCGTCTCGTGAGCTTTTTCTCTCCACATCCCTGCTTTGATTTGCTCCGCAATAAACACTGCCTGATTATCAGAGTAAATATCTACTCCAATAGAAACGGTACCTCTGTATTTTACGAACTCATCATTCAGGTCACCTCCTGCTGCTTGATATGTTGTTTCGAGGCGTTTATCAGAGACGATTGCTTTTATGTCTAAAGCAACAAAATCTCCGTCGGCTTCTACTCCGTTATCGTAATCAAATACAACTTCTGTTATGCCTGCATCTGTACATAGAGGCAGAAGATAGTCGTAAAGACTATCTGTTAATCGTTTATGTAAACTCACAGTTTGCCTCCTTCTACTTTATAGGTAATTTGTCTGACTAGATGACCTGTATCAACCATAGGCTGATTACCGCCTTTAGCTCTGGCTGTGCTCTCCGCATTGGCGTGCATACCAATAGTGTTGTTTTCAATGTTCTTTTGAACCTTCACCACACCCTGACGGCCTAGTTCAGTCATGGCTACATTAACAAAGTTAGTGTTGCCTTTCTTATATACTTTAAGTATCTTTTTAGTCTTATCTAAATAAAAGGTTTTGTCTTTAAGTATTGCTGAGCTCAAGAAGCGTCTTGGTTTTACATTAGCTCTTGCGTTCCCATACTCCCCTGAGACAGCTACCATAAGAATTGAAGTCCCGTCTGCATAGTCTTGGGCATCAGCTTGTAGGCCTATTGTGACATGCTTTTTGGCTTTGTCCAAGCCTTTAAAATGCATTTCAAGTCCCTTACCGTTTGTTGATTTGGACTTATTGATTTTCATACCCATTATGGGAGCCTGTGTAAACCTACACTACCAATTCCACCGAAGGAGGTTAGGCTAGCTAAGTATTGACTTCCATAAGCATCGCATGAGCTGGTATCTTCAATTGAGCCTGCTCCTCTATATGTAATAGATACGTCGCCGACAGATTTGCTGGCTACGTTTTTACCTTTTGAAAGTGTACTTGAAGCTGCGTTGTGTGTAATCCAACACGCCATGCGTAACTTTAAGTCCTCAGGAATCTCAGTTGCTCCTACACCTTCAATATCAATACGAGGCCAGTCCATACTAGATACAACTATGCTTGTGTTCTGTGTACCTAGCCAATCTAACTTATTCATAGCCTTAGTAGCGGCTTTAATCAAAGCCTCTTTAACAAGGTCAGTTTGTGAAGACCAAAAAGTGTTCTTGTATAAGGCTCCTACTTCTGTCATAGCAGAGTCCATACCTGCTATGTCAGTGTAAGCGTTATATCCCGCTGATGTATACAGTATATCTAATGCCATTGCTTATCCTTATACTTTATAAACAGACACAGCTACACAAGGCGCAGTGCCCCAACCGTCCGCTGATGTATGAGCAAACAGTCCTCCTGAGTCGTTTCCGTTGCTGTCTCGGATAATCTGAGCGGTGAGTATGTCTCCCGCGACTGCATTAAATATAAATGAGCTAGAATCCCAAGGTATTAAAACATCTGCATTATCTACTTTAGTGGCGTAAGCAGGGCCTATTTGAGTCCCGTTCTTTAAAAAACGAAACATGAGAATAGAAACCCCTGCCCCTCCTACTCTTCCGTAATGAGCGCGAAAATTGACAATATACTTATCCTCCGTATTAAACGTGATAGCCCCTGTAGCGTCTATCATGACAGGGTCAGAGCTTGTACCTTGGGCAGCTCCAAGTGTAATCTGTAAGGGTACGCCTAATCCCGTGGGTTCTTGTGAAGCGTCTAGGCTAGTTGCATTAAGTACAATAGTATGTCCATCTTCTAAATCAAAAAGGCGTGCATCAAGAGGGTCTGTTACTGCAGCTATAGCAGTTTGAACCTCGTCCAGTTCCTGTAGAGAATCTCCAGGGTTAGTACCGCCCTTTTTCACATCATTTACTTCGCCCGATTCTAAATACTCATTAATATTTCTAGTTGCCATAGTTTTCCTTTATATGCGTACTGCCATTATCTTATGGTAATTACCTAATGAAGCCCAATTTGCTACAGTAAGTACCTTGAACTGGTGCCCGTCGTAAGTGATAATATCTGCTTCAGTGCCTGCTACCTTGTCAGCTGTTTTGAATCTGTGCTCAGAGTAGAACTTTTTGTAGACTGAAGTGGAATCACCTTGAGCATTTAGTGTATTTATATCTTCATTTGAAGCAGGTTGTACAACGGCCTCTACGGTTACTGTCGCTGTAACTCCAGGGACCCAATGCCCTTTGTCTCTTGTGCCGGGCGAAGAGACTGTAACTGCGCTAGGCTCTAGTAAATCGTCGAATGCGTCTGATATGTCAAGTAGGCTCATGTGTGTTTCCTTATAGTTCAGTTAGTTAGCCCGAGGGCTAACATGCTCAACTATGCTACTTTAGCATGTAGAGCTGCAAACGGAACACGCTTACGTACTGTATTACGTGTCCAGTTAGCTGCAAGTTCAAACTCCGTGTTTGTAGGGGATACGCTTGCTACTGAAGCATTCGTAAATGAGAAACCATATGGGTGAAGTGAATAGTTACGACGTGTCCATAGGTTCTCTGAACCTGCACCGTTACCAGTACCAGCTACACGCTCAACTTCTTCAGGCATCTTAGGCGCACCTGTACCCCAACCGAACATACCACCACCTACGATATAAGATGTATATACACCTGCGGCCGGAGAGTCAACTGCGTCAGTAACAACAAGACGAAGACCTGAAAGCTCTTCGTAAAGGAAGTCACCTGTGTTAGGGTCAAACACTGAATTTGTTACGCCGTCTTTTTTCAGTTTGTTGCGAATTGCAGAGTGGCAAATCATTACATCAAATACGTCTTGTGCGTCGCCAGCTGTTTGCTGAGTATCAAGAATCATACCTATATCAATGATAGCCGCTGATTGGTCATTAACCATATCACTTGCGTTGTTTGCAACATTATCTGCAATGATACCTTTTACCATTGAAAGAACATTTAAGTCATACTGACGAGCCCAGTAAGCGCCTACACGTCCTGCGATTACAGGCATTGGGTCACCAGTTGCTGATAGGTTAGCTGTAATGTTTTTAGCTCCCCATGAACGGTTACGATATTGTCCAACTGCTTGGTCAGTACCGGTAGTGATACCATCTACGCCTGCTACAGTGTTAGAGTCATCTGAGATGCGCCCTTCATTGTCGTCAAGGTCATTGAAGTAGTCAAACTTGAAAGTTGAACCTACGTCAGCCATCATTTTTGCTTGAAGTTCAGCGTCAGGAACGATTACGTTACTCTGCCAGAACACAGACTTACGGATTGACTCTCTAAGAGCTTCACGTGCGAATTGGTCGTTTTGAATAAGGTCAGTTAATACAACTGCTGCCATTATGTATCCTTTTTTATTTGGTTTGATTGATTAGTCATTGTACAACAAAGACCTTCTTGCAAGTTCAACCTGCGAATGTCAAATTATACCTTAAAATAAATGAAAAAGCAACACAAAAGTGAAATTTAGGGGAAGAATGTAGAGGCCGCTCGGCCTCTGGTGGGTTAACCTATATGAACCATAGGGTTGTCTAAGTCGTACTTTTTAACAAGTGCGTCATGTAGTTCTTTGTTCTTACCTTGCAGTTCAGTCTGCTTAGCTGCGTTGTAATCAGCACCTTTTGGATTGTAATACTTTTCATAAGTGGCTGCATCAGCTGCACCTTCTCCACCTGAACCGTCTCCACCTCCGCCTGAACCGCTTGAGTTACGTCCTTTAAGGATAGGAGCATATAAAGAGTTATTTTTGAACTCTTCAGATAACTGCTCAAGTGTCATAGCTGAAGCATTACCGTTTGTGTCTTTAACAACTACAGTAAACACTCCGTCTTTTTCTTCTACACTTAGGCGTGAAGTAATATGCGGTGCGATAAGAGCTGAACGCTCTCCGGCTAGCTCAACAGCAAGATTGGTAATGGAAGTTTGAAGTGTTGTGCTTTTCACGCTATCAAGTAGTGCTTTAGCTCTGTTTTCTTTTTCTTCAAGCTTCGCATTCCACTCTGCCTCTTTAGAAGCTAGTAACTCTTCAAATTGTTTGTTGTCCAAAAGGCCTTGATTCTTACGTTCATTCTCTGCTGCTTCTAAAGCCTCAAGTCTTTCCTGTAATTTAATCTTCTCGCCTTTAAGGTCATAGTTGTTTTGCTTTAGACCTTCAATATCGCCCATACCTTCAATAACCACATCTAGTTTAAATGTGCCATCCGCTTGCTCTGTGTAGAGCCCTCTATATTTCTCTTCTACGTCGTTCAACGACGCAATCAATTTCTTAAGCATCCAATGCTCCTTGTTTTTAATATAACATAATTATAGGGTAATAATACTGAAGTCGAGCTTAGAGTAAGTCTGCTCGTTCGGCTGCTTTAGCATTCTTAACTTTTAGTTCTTTCAGTGTGAGGGGTGTGATAGCTACATCGTTGAAACGTTCTATCTTTAATTTGCCTTCGGTATATAACTTGTAACGCCCAGGTCCCATTGCTTCTTTAAGTTCCTTAGGGTTGTTCTTAGCCCAACTCTGTAGTGTCTCCACTGGCTCATTTTTAGAGGGGTTTTTATACAGAGGCTGCGTAGTCGAACGGCAGTTAGGATGAGCAGGAGGTAAAGGTTTAAATCCCGAACGGTTATAATAGTATTTAGTCCCGTTGAGCTGCATACATACTGTGGACGTTCTGCCGTCAAGCGTACTTACCCATTGGTATCCTATTATCTCAGGGTCCTGCTCTCTAGCTTGTTCCTTGCCTACTTCAACACCTATCTTACTCGCTGTCCTTGCGTTGACTCCAGCTGAACGAGATATAGTACTTAAAAGGCCATCTTGGAACTTAGCTTGGCGTGTACCTATTAAGGCTTGTTGGATATCTTTGTCTAAAAGATTTTGAGATGATAAACGTCTGAACTCTCTACTAATAAGATTCACTCCACCTGTTCTCATGTTCTTCGTACTCTCTTTGATACTACCTAAAGGCCCTAAGGCTTTGTTGACTTGAGTTACTAATTTAGTCTTATCTGCAGCATTAAGCTCAGCAAATTCAACAGCTACGGTATGAATCAATGAAGAAGTAGTTAAAAGCTCAAGGTTTGCAAGCTCAACTAAGTGGCGATTAATCGCTGCCGCGGTTGACCAGCCTGAGAAAGCTTTCTGTACAGCTAGTATAAGTCTTTCTAAAGTGTCTTGTTGGATGAGGTTAGCTTCAGTCTCTACAGCTCGTTGTGTAGAGACAAATTCTGAAACAGGCATTATTCAGTTACTTCGCCTGGTAGGCTAGAAGGTAAGTCTGAGCTGACATTGAAAGGGTCTGTCTCGCCGAGTTCAGCTACGACAGCAGCTACGTCTTTGTCCTCATCCACTAAGCCTACTTGCTGTAAGTAATTAGTGAACGATTCTTTAGTGTAGTTCCCTGAAGTCACAGCTGTATTTAGAGCTCCTATTAATCCTGCATCTGGTGCTGGGTCAAGATACTCTTTGTTCAATTGGATATCAAAGTCAGCAGGCAATTCTACACCCATGAAAAGACCGATATCACGCATAGCTGATTCTAGTCCCGCTTCAACGTTCTTAGCAATAGAAGCTAATATACTTGTCTCTGAACTGTGGCGAATCTTAAGCGTGTTCTCTGTCTCAGCCGAGTTCTTTTGGTCTCCGGACTTGAGCTTAGCCCCTTGGTCAATCATAGACTTCTCAAGCTGAGCTAATGTCTTAAAGTGTATTCCACCTGCGTCGGGAGCTTGAAGAACAGAAGCAGCTGCTGCGTCGCCTTCCATAACTAATGCTTGGCGTGCTCCTACAGTGAACGTAACTCCCTCGTCTTTTGCTTTTTTAGTGAAGCCGTTTGGAGCTCCAGTGATTGCAAGCATAGGGTGTCCCATATACGTTTGTACATGATTAAGCTCAGCCCATGTTTGGTAGTGCTTAATATTAGAGTTAGCAATTCCAATGATTGGAGGCTCGTCAGGGTCACTAGTGTTACTAATGGCGCCTATAAAATAGAACGGAATATGGTCAAGAGTAGTTCCATTAGCCTGAGGTATGAACTCATCAAAAAGAAGATGGTCCTCATCTGCATATACTCTTACTTTATATATACCGTCCTCTAATACAAGCTCTCTATAACGATGCTTAGGTTCATTAAGGTCATTGTACCAAATCTCTCTAAGCGTAACCATTGAAAGAGTCTTAATACCTCCACGACGAACTGTCTTCCAGTTTATAATGTCCAAAGTATTGTAAACTTCCATATAGGCAAAGTTCTCAGTGTCTTGTTCTTGCGTAGGGTCATCCGTTGTAGGATAGTCTATGAAAAGTCCCACACGCCCATAGCTAGACACATCTTTAACTATGTCTCTTGCTGTAGTTTCGAGGTCGATGTACTCAAGCTTATCTGGGTTTTTAGATACAATCATATCCGCACGGAATACAGCTGATACTAAATCTTCTGAAGCCTGTAATGTATAGTTAGTGAAGTGCGCTCCAGCTAAGTAAACACCATACTCGGCTATGAACTCTTCTGACTTGCGGTCAAGTGAGTCAGAGTACAAAGGGAAAGGAAGGTATGTCTCTTTGGCTTCTTTGATAGCGTCTTCACCAAGCAGGCACGTATTAATACGCATCCACTTTGCTTCAGACTTACCATAAAGAGCGTGAGTTGCTTTAATGTCAGCTGGCATTATTCGCCTTTAAATAAGCCCTTAGACTTAAGATACGTATCAGAATAATTTTCATCCTGTGTGAAGTCCGTAGCGTCCATTTTACAAAAAAGACCCTTACACTCTTTGCGTTCTTTAGGCTTTTCAGCTTCGTCCTCAACTACTGTTTCAGTAGTTGGAGTTACAAGCTCTTCTGGAATAGGTGTAGTGTCCACAGTTGGAGTTGTTTCGTCGCCATTGCCGGTTACCTCTTCAGTAGTAGTTACTTCTGCACCTGAAGCATCATCTGCTCCAACATTTTCTGTAGTAGTACCTTCATCAATAGGTACAACCGGAGTTGTCACTTCTTCAGTAGTCTCCGGTTCTTTTGGTGTAGTAGTTTTCTTTTTTGCAGTCGCCATAGTAGCTCTCCTAAGTTTTAATTTTTCAATTATAATGCAAGTGAACTGAGAAAGACATTAAAGTGTTTTCTTCAATCCTTTATGGAAGACCTCTATCACTGTAGCTGAGCTCCCATACTCGTCTATAAATATCTCTAATTTCTCAAGCTCGACTTTAGTAAAGTAGTTCTCGGCCTCAAGCTCTATGTCTTCCTCAGTGATATTGTCTGGTACGTAAATCGTTTTAGAAAACCCGTTGATTGACCAGTCGACATAAAAAGCGTGTAGCTCTTCATCAGGCTCTGCAAAGAGTTCGCATTCAGTTATTGTACCTAATTGAGGTTCGCTTGCGTCTATTAAATCGGTGTGTTTTACTATATACATTGTGTGTTCCTTTTGTTGTTATATGATATTATATAAGAACGTTCCTTAATATATACTTACAAACGTTCCTTATTATCAAAGACTACTTTTCTCAATGCGTCTTTAAGCGCATGTGAAACTATTCGGCTTTCTGCTAATATCTCTTTAGAGATTCCGTCGTATGTCTGCTTCAAAGTGAATCTGCATAGTATCTCTATCAGGGTAGGGCCAAACATAAGCGTAAGAGACTCCTCTTCAGCAAAAGCTAAAGTCTCCACTGCATCAAATATGGCTATGCGCATATTCTTATCTTTATACTGCTCTACTACAGAGCTCCAGGCTGTGCTGCTCATCTCAACATAAGCAAAGTTCTGTGCCTTGCGTGTCTGACTATGTAGCTTTTGTTTAAGCGCAATGGTTGAGCCTTTTACCTTTTCACTTGGGTCTAATAGTGCGTCTATCATATAGAGTATGTAGCTCGCTGTTATGATTGCTTTCGCTTCTTGTGTTTTAGTCATCTTTTTCTCCTTGTATTAAGATTACATACGTAGCTAACATAAGAAGCAACGTACATACAAAAGCTATGCCTACTAACTCAGGTATAACGTCATAGTTCTTAATCATCTTATTTCCTTTATTGTAGGGTCTTTCATTTTAATATATAAGTTTAAGGCATCTCGCCCATCTAAGTACTCTTCAAGCGTTCCGTATGTATCTAGCCATACCAGTTCAAGTCTCATGTTCCAGTAGCCTCTATCTCGCCACAAGGGCCCTCTGTAGAGCTTAGGCCGTCCTAACGGCTTGTTACACTCGGCTATTAGCTCCTTTAAGGACATATGTTCGGTTACTTCTCCCATATCAACTCTCCTGAATTAGCGTCCATAACATAGACAACTTCATCTATAATCTCAAATGTGTGAGGCTGCAAGAAATCCTTAAGCTCCTCAGCTTGGTCTTCTATAGGATAGCTATCAGCAGTCATCTCTACGTTGAAGAACCAATCCTGCCCTACAGGTATATCTGTCCTGCATCCTATAAATAAGTCGTACATTATCTTTCCTTCTCCATTTTAAGTAGCCGCTTTAGTCTATAGAACTTGCGCAGCTTTTTCATAAGTATATAAACTTTTAGTACTACTATTTGCTTCCTGTCTAGAGGGTGCATCTTCTCTCCTTTCGGACTTTGTCACCATTACGGCGTACAACAGCTTAATGATAGTGTGTATAGGTACCTTATATTTAGCCTCCAGCATATGTAGAGGTATGTTAGCTTTGTAGTCCTGTACCAGACCTATTAAGTTAGTCATAATATATCCTTTATGAACATATTATAATATAGTCCGCCTTACGTAGTTCTGAAGACTCATCAAACAATTATCTAAAGTTTATATATATAAGCTAATAATTAACTAAACTTTGACTTAGGTCGAAAGTCCGTGTACTGTATGTTTGAACGCTGTCTATGTAATGATACCCTAAACCCACGTATCATTACATACAAGCTAGCTTTGGTAGTAGAATGTAGGCTTGCTTACCGGCATAATAGTATTGACTAAATAACCCCAAGCATCATTGTGGTCATCTACAGTCCCAGCTCCCGGGAACTTCTCAGGCATCTCGGTCTTATCATAAGCCTGACGTTCTAACGCGTTCGTAAGGTCGGGGCATTTTTCAGTATCAACCCAAAGCTTCTTATGTCTGAAGCCGTTATCAACTGCAAGTACTCTGTCTCTAATACGGGGGTTAGCTCGAGGACCCATATTGACTAGCCCGTAGTCCTCTAATATTTGTATATCAGATACACTAGCGTTTGTAGTCCCTTTATTACCCGAGGCATCAGGATAGATGAACACGTGATGGTCTTTGTAGGTGCTAGCTATCCAGCTACCGACATCATGTGTGTCTTTACCTAAATACTCGTTGATAGCGAACAGTTCATCGCCTATCTCAACAGCAACCTTGACAGCACAACCGCCGATGTTAAAGTCAATCCCAACATGGATGTCTTCTCCACCATCTAAAGTAACTGAAGCGTGATTGACAGCTCTATCGAATGACGGATATACTGTGTTCCCTTGAAGGTTAACGAACAGCCCTTCTATATAGGCCTTAACTAAGTTAGCTGGGTACATTTCATAAAGGCTATCTACATAATCCTGAGGAAGGAATATATTGTCAGTGGTCTTCGCTCTGATTAGTCTGCCACGTTCCTCTTCTTCGAAGATTCTATGCGCAGCTCCAAAGCCCTCTGGAGTCGTTGTGATGATGAACTGTCTTACCTCTCCAGCTCTTAGACGTCCTAATAACTTAAGGAATGCTTGATATGCTATATCCTCTTTGGTAGTGTCGAACTCATCAGCGATTACCCAGGCAGCATTGATACCAATTAAGCGGTCATAACGTTCCATTGATTTACATATGATACGTGTTGTCTGCCCTTCTAGCTCTACATAGAAGATGTTTTCTGACGACTTGAATATGTATTGAAGGCCTGCTTGTTGTAACGCTGCATGCATTTCAGGGATAAGTATCTGCCCTAGTAGAGGGAAGTTAGGCTCAGTAATGATACCATCACAACCTGGATTAAGTGAAGCCAGTTGAAGTGCCTTACGTGCAACGATGAAAGTCTTACCTGCTCCATAGCCGGATATAAGCCCTATAACTTTGGAGTGTGTATCTTCCATAAGAGCTATCTGGTGAGGCAGAAGAGCTAAGTCAAGTACTGTGTCCTCTTCTTCATCCTCAGGGTCAAACACATAGGCATCTGTAGATAGGCGCAGTTCTAAATTAGAGTAGTGAGTGTTGTTCGCTGGTTTGTAATCTTCTCCGTTACTTGTTGCGATAAATCTCTCTAAATTTCCCTCTATATCTCCAAGTAAATACTCGGCAGTGAGATAGCTTATACTGATATCATCTTCTCGAGGTTGACTCACGCTAAGCATTTTTGCCATCCTCTTGGCGTTCTACTACAAAGCCTATCTCTTGGTCCTCTTCAGTAGCAACAACCATCCTATGTACTAGTCCGCAGTCGCAGCACTTAAACAAAAACACTTCGTTAGAGTCCATAGTAATAGGCTCACCGTCAATCAGTTGTTCAAATCCGTCTTCTCTTGTATTAGTCATTTTTGACATCCTCTTTGGTAGCGGCTCGATAAGCTACTGTTTTCACAGATGAAGATTCGGAGTGTTCATTCGATTCAGGGTTATCGGCATAGCCATATTGGTTCTTAAGTGTGAACTTAGCAGCCCCTTCTTTGAGTACTCCTGAGTTCATGCCGTCTACTAAATGACCTTCTATTGCGGAGTCTATGAACTCCTTAAGGTTAACGTCTTTACGTACCTGCCTCTTTATCTCGGCAATAAGCCATCCAGGATATCCAATCTTTAACGCCAGATAGCTGAAGAAGCCGGGCTTAGATATAGACAGCGTACTCTTAGCACCTGCGTATTTAATGAACAGTTTCATAATATTATCATGGTCGGGTGCGTAATATGACACGGAGGCTCCTTATTAATAACGGTATTATATCATAATAGGGAGGACCATATCAACGTGTCATTAGTAATGCTCGAGGAAAACAACCACATAGGTGAACTGTTCTGTAGCAGGCCTGTATGTCTTACTAATGATTTCAATTAAGCCATAGCCGTCTAGGTCTATTCTATCGCGGACGTTTAGTACAGGCAGCTCTATCACTTCAATGATAATCTCCTCGTTCAGTCCTTTCAAAGTTGCACTTATCATCTGTTCTCCTTTGCATATTCGGCTGCTTTTACTTGTTCCTGTTCGCAATCAGGACACTCATAGTCTTCAGGCTGTTCAACTGCCCATATAACGTGTCCGCAATGCTCACACTCCTTTCTTGTTTTAAATGCCGTCTCATTTCCCTTCTATATCTCTTTTTGCCTCTATTCTGAACAGTATTAGTCCTGTTGAGGTTGTATAAAATTGAGACACTTCCGTCTCTTCATTTTCCGAGAATGTGCTGTTAAAGTCTATACCTGTAAAATTAAACATACCTCCTACAACCGCTCTGATGGCTCTATCCACCGGACTATGCCAGTCTTCGAATTTACATACTTTAGAAGTTTTGTTTTTGTAGGTGGCTCTTACGCCTGTATTTGTTCTTTTAATTTCTACTATCATTGTGTGTCCTTTTATTTAATATGTTCTAATTATACCCTATCCGACCTGTCATATAGCTGAAGAGATTAGGCAGAAATAGCGCGGCATTCCAATTAGTTGTGTTGATTTGAAAGCAGCACTGGGGAGCGAACGAGACCCGACCCTCTTAAGCCTCCTCAGATTCGCCTCCGCATACGC
>Ga0256837_1001217_pt1 | contig 18297 bp, 19 predicted proteins | sample 4562384metaG_FD_185976 | JGI IMG/M metagenome (GOLD analysis project Ga0256837, IMG submission 185976) | Hydrothermal vent microbial communities from Guaymas Basin, Mexico - 4561-384 | ecosystem: Environmental > Aquatic > Marine > Hydrothermal vents | place: Mexico: Guaymas Basin | collected...
AAGTTGAATCTCTTTTCTGTTAAATTTTTGTAGTAAAAAATTATAACTTATTTGAAATTAGATTTCAACTTTTTTATCAATTAAAAAATTAAATTAGCTGCTTTTGTGGGAATCTGCAAGTGGCTCTATAGATTCTATATATTTAAGAGAACAATCAGTTCTTAAAAAACCTGATTTAAAAGATTATATTGTACATGTTGGGCGTTTCCATAAAGCTAAAAGACATGATATTTTATTAGAAGCATATAAGAAATCAAATATTACTGCAAAATTAATTTTAATTGGAGATGGTTCTGAAAAAGAAAATATACTTAAAACAATAAAAAAACTAAATTTAGAGAAAAAAGTTACTCTTCTTGGTTTTATATTAAATCCTTATCCTATAATTAAAAATGCAAAATTTTTAATTCTTACTTCTGATTATGAAGGATTTGGAATTGTTTTAGTCGAGGCATTAATATTAAATACACCTATTATAAGTACCAATTGTGTTTCAGGTCCAAGTGAAATTTTAGTCGATGAGTATTCACAGTATTTAATGGAAGTAAATAATATTAATAATATAGCATCTAAAATTAAAAATATTTATAATAATCCTTATGAAATAGATTCAAAAATATTAAAAAAGTTTGATAAAGTTATAATAACTAATAAGTATTTAAAACTCATGAATGAACAATAGGAAAATAAATGAAATTCTTAAATAAATTTCGCCAATCCTCAAAATTATCAAAAGATATAGATTTTATATATAATAGTATTGATAATTTAAAGCCTATTTCTATTCAATATATTTCATTAATAGCACCAATAAAAAAAAATATTTTAAATTTTAGAGATAAAAATAAAAATATAATAATTGAAAAAAAGAATAAAAAAATGTCTTTGATAGTTCCATATCGCCATAGAAAAGAGCATTTAGATAAGTTTTTACCATATATAAATAGTTATTTAAAAAAGCAAAATATAGAGTATGAAATAATAGTTGTTGAACAGCTCGATAATAAATCTTTTAATAAAGCTAAATTGATGAATATAGGTGCTTTAAATTCATCTAAAGATAGTGACTATTTTGTTTTTCATGATGTTGATCTATTACCAGAAAATATTGATTATAACTATACTAATCATACTCAAAAATTATTTACATATATTAAAGAAAATAATGAATATAAAAAATATGGAGAAATGATATTTGGAGGGGCAATTCTTATTCCTATAAATATTTTTTTTGATATTAATGGCTTTTCAAATCAGTATTGGCAATGGGGAAAAGAAGATGATGATTTTTTTATGAGGAACTTGATAAAAGGTTATGTTCCCCTCATAAATACAGAAGGAAAGTTTATAGCACTTCCCCATGAGCCTTCCTTAAATAGAGCATCAGATGGAAGCTATGTTAAAAATAAAGTAATTTTAAAGGAAAATAAAAAGTTATATCAAAGTAATAGAAAATATTTTTCTAACTTTAAAAGAGGCTTTATTAACCAAAATAATGATGGATATTCTACATTAAAGAATTATAAAATAAAATCTATTATAGAGCAAAACTTTGTTAAAACTATTGCTGTTGAGTTTGTATAAAATAATCTAAATAATGCTTATTTGAAATGTTAAACGAAAGTTCTTTCGTAATTTTTTCTATATCAATAAGATTATGAATATTTTTTAAAATTTGTTTAGACATCTCTTCTGAATCTCCTGATAATAACCCTACTTGATAATAGTTGAAAAGTAGTTCTTTAATTGCTGGAATATCAACACCAAATACAGGTGTATTTAATAGTAATGATTCAATAATTACAGTAGGTAAGCCTTCATTTTTAGATGTTATAAGTAAAGCAGATGCTTGATGAATATAAGGGTAAGGGTTTGACTTAAAGCCAACAAAATGCACATTTTCTTTTAACTTCCAATTTTCAATCATTTTTAATAAATCATTTTTAATTGCTTCATTACCATTCCCAACAATGACTAAATCATATTGAGTAGATAAGTTTTTATAAATTTTAAGTAATAAAGGTAGATTTTTTACATCGGAAATTCTGCCTACCCATATAACATAGGGTTTATGAAATTTTTCTTCAATCAGAGATAGAGAAAGATTTTTAATATGTTTTATATCAAAAGGATTATAAATAACTTTAATTATTTTAGCTTTTATATTCATTGATTCAATATCTTTTTTTACAGCTTCCGATACAGTAATTAGAGATTGATTTTTATATAATAATTTTTTTCGTTTTTTTCTTAAATACCTTGCTATGAAATTACCATGAATAAGCTTTTTAGATTGCATACCATGTATTACAAAGATAGTGGAAGCTTTTTTAAGTGATTTAACCTCCTTACAGATTCTTTCAGATTGTGCATGACAGATTATTAAATCATATTTTCTTTCCATCTCTTTTGATTGTATAAAAGTGGAAAGAGATGAGTTATTATTTTTAAAAAAAATATGAGTTTTATCCTTTATATGAGTTTCTATAATATTTTTAAATAAAAATATATCAACAGTATGTCCATTTTCTTTTAATGAATTATATTGTGTTGCAAGTATTGTTTCTATTCCTCCAATGACTAAGGACTTATTTATCAATAATATTTTTTGTTTTTTCAAAGAGAAACCTTTAAGTAGAAAATAGATAGAATATTTAAATTATACACTCTTTTTAATAAGGTTTTTACTTGAAAAATAATTATCTCCGAATAGACAAAAACAAAAATACAAAACTAATCTATTACATCAGAAACATATCTAAGCTTTTTCTACCTAGCTTCTTTTATAAAAAGAAATTAAAAACTCTTTTAAATAAGATAGAAAAGACTGGTTATATTTACAAAAGAGTTAATTATTACAATAAAATAGAAAGTTCTTTCTTTTTTGATAAGAACTCTATAACTATAAAAAACTTTCAAAAAAAAGAAAAGAAAAAAACATACTATTTCGACTTACTTGAATATTTAAGATATTTTAACTCAAACTTTAAAATATCCTATCTGTTTGGTGATATTACAACTATTCCAGATACACCTTCTCTATTAAAAAGCCGTCCAATAGAGGGAGATAATCAAAACTCAATACTTATGAAATTAAATAAAGTACGACATTTTATTTTTGTAGATGATAAAATACGATTTGAAGATAAAAAAGATATTTTAGTTTGGCGTGGAAAATGTTATGTAGAACATCGAGTCAATTTTTTAAAACAATTTTACGATAATATATTATGTAATGTTGGTCAAACAAACCCTGAAAATAACTTCAAAAATAGATGGCAAAAAGAAAAAATGCAACTCTCCCAACAGCTAAAATACAAATTCATTTTAGCAATAGAGGGTAATGATGTAGCGTCAAATCTTAAATGGATTATGTCTTCAAACTCCATAGCTTTTATGGTAAAACCTACTTATGAAACTTGGTTTATGGAGGGTACACTCATTCCTAACTATCATTATGTACTTTTAGAAGATGATTATTCTGATTTAGAAGAAAAAATAAAATATTACTCTACTCATATTGAAGAATCTCTCTCTATTATTAAAAATGCTAATGAATATACAAAACAGTTTCAAGATAAAAAACAAGAAGATATTATCTCTTTACTTGTTCTGAAAAAATATTTTGAAAACTCAAACCAACTCTAAAAGGTATGCAAGTTGAACTTTAAATATACGATTAATCCAAACTATAAAAATCAAGAAAATAGTTTACTTGATATAGAAAAATATTTTAATAAATCAGACAGAACTATACACAAAGCAAGAAATGAGTTAAAAATAATTCAACTCAATAATATAGATACCGTTGTTAAATCTTTTAAAATTCCAAATATTATAAATCAGATAGCATACTCTTTTTTTAGGGATTCTAAGGCAAAAAAGTCTTATAAATACTCTTTAAAAATTGGTAAATTCACACCTGAACCAATAGGATATATAGAGTTCTATTCTAACTCTCTTTTAAAAAAAAGCTATTTTATAAGTGAAAAATTTGATTATGACTTTACTATACGAGAGCCATTACTTAATACTGATTTTCCAGATAGAGAAGAAATTTTTAAAGCATTTGCAAAATTTACTTTAGAGCTTCACAATGCTAATATATTTCATAATGACTACTCCCCTGGGAATATTCTTATAAAAAAAGAAAATAATAACTATATATTTAAAATAGTTGATATAAATAGAATGGGCTTTTATAAGTTAAACCAAACACAAAGAGCTAAAAATTTTTCAAAACTCTGGGCAAGTGATGAAATATTAACAATCATAGCAGATGAATATAGTAAAGGTTATACAGTAAATGAAAATTTTTCAAATGATATTTTATATTACTCAAATAAAAATAAAAAGATAAAAAACTTTAAAAAATGGCTTAAAGGAAAAAAAGTAAATGATTAAGATAGATAATATATCTTGTGTAATTATCTCACAAAATTCAGAATCAACTATTACTGATACATTAGAATCTTTAAAATCATTTAGTGATGTTGTAGTTTATAGTAATAATTCAACTGATAATACAGAAGATATAGTAAAAAAATACTCTAATGTTAATTTAGTACAAGGTAATTTTATAGGTTTTGGACCTACTAAAAACAGAGCTAGTAGTTATGCAAAAAATGATTGGATATTATCGCTAGATAGTGATGAAATCATACCCAAACAACTACTAAAAGAGTTTGAAGAGTTAGAATTTACAAGCAATAAAGAAGTTTTTATACTCAAACGCGATAACTATTTTTTAGATAAAAAGATAAAGTATAGTGGTTGGGGAAAAGATTTTTTAGTAAGAGTTTATAACAAATCACAGCATAAATTTAATGAAAATATGGTTCATGAAAGTATTGAACTCAAAAATGATACTCTTAAAACAAAACTAAAAAATAGTTTTAAACATAATGCAGTTCAAGATATAAATCAATTTTTACAAAAAATAGCAAAATACTCAGACCTAGCATCTCAAGATAAAAAAACTTGTTCTCTACTCGTTGTAATTCTAAAAGCAAAATTTGCATTTTTTAAAACCTACTTTCTACAACTTGGATTTTTAGATGGTTGGAGAGGTTTAGTTATCGCCATCTCTAACTTTAATGGTAAATTTTTTAGATATATGAAAAGGTATATAAATTGCAAAAAATAATCACTCATCTAAACTTCGCAAAAGGTTTTAGAGGTGGAGAGCGTCAAACACAACTTCTTATAGAGGAGTTATCACATCAAAACTATCAACAAAAACTTATAGTTAGAAAAGGCTCTCAACTTACTTCAAGATGTCAAGATATTAAAAACTTAGAGATTATAGAGATTTCAAAACCCTATATCTTTCATCTGAATGCTATCAAAAATTCTTCAATCCTTCATGCACACGAAACAAAAGCTTTACAATTTGCATATTTTGCACATCTCCTTACAAAGGTGCCCTATATCGTTACAAGAAGAGTAGATAATGCAATAAAGAAAAACTTCTTAAATAATCTAATGTATAAAAATGCTAAAACAACCGTTGCATTATCTTTAGCAATAAAAGATACTATTGTAAAAGTTTCCTCTTCTTCAAATATAACTATAATTCCTAGTGCTTTTACCGATACAAAAATAGATAAAATAAAAGCTCTTAAAATCAAAAAAAGATTTTTATCTAAATTTTTAATTGGTCATATTGGAGCATTAGATGATAGACATAAGGGTCAATCAATCATTATAGAGTTAGCAAAAAGAGTGGAACTATCTTATCCATCTATCCATTTTATACTTGTTGGTGGTGGAGATGATGAGCTGATGTTAAAAGAGATGGCAAAAAATTTAAAAAATATCACTTTTGAAGGTTTTGTAAATAATGTAAATGACTATATATCTATTTTTGATATATTTCTTTTTCCTTCTCGTAATGAAGGATTAGGCTCAATACTTTTAGATGTTATTAACAATAATGTACCGATAGTAGCTAGTAATGTTGGTGGTATTCCTGATATTATAGAAGATAAAAAGAATGGCTTACTTTTTGATATTTCAGATATAGCTAATTTAGAGAAAATCATTATTGACCTCTCTAAAAATCAAGAAAAAAGAGAACAACTTACTCTTAATGCAAAACAAAAAATTGATAAATATTCAGTGAAAAATATGACAAAATCATATATTAGTCTATATGAGCTATAATTTTATCACTTAACTTGGAGAAGAACTTTGCAAGAACCTTTTAAATGGGACAACCATTCCGACCAGCCATATCAGCTAAAAGATAAACAGTTTAAAACTCAGATGCGTAAAAAAGAGCTTCTCTCTTTAGTTAAAACTTTTTCTACTGCTCTTGTAATGATTCCCATCGCTTTAGTAAGTATGCCATTTATTAAACGGAAAGAGGTTAAAGCTAAGAATTTTTTTAGTATTGGCGTTGATTATCAACGTGAACCTGAAAAAACTTTAGAGCTTTTAGATGAATTAGGAGTTCAGAGAATACTTTTACGTTTCAAACTTTGGGAGATGGATTCTTTAGATAGGCTCAAAGCGTTTATTTTAAAAAATAGCAATAGAAAAATAATCTTAAAAATAATACAAGATAGAGAAAATATAGAGGATTTAGAACTTCTAAAAAATAATCTTAGAACTATTTTTTTAGAACTTAATGCACTTATAGATATTTATGAGATTGGTTCAACTATAAATCGTGCAAAGTGGGGTTTTTTTAGTGTAAGAGAGTACAACCAATTTTATAAAGTTGCTTATACTCTCAAAAAAGAAGAGTTTACAGATATAAAACTAATAGGAAGTGGTGTTATAGATTTTGAGTATCACTATACAGCACACACTCTTTTCAATTTTGAAAACTATAAATATGATGGTACATCTGCTCTTCTTTATGTAGATAGACGAGGTGCTCCTGAAAATACACAACTAGGGTTTAATATATCTGATAAACTTGCTCTTCTTAGCACTATGGTTTGGATGAGTTCAAAAACGAAACACTCTTTACATATTACCGAAACAAACTGGCCTATCTCAAAAACTGCACCTTATGCACCTACAAGTGAGTATGAGTGTGTAAGTGAAGAGTTATATGCTGATTATATGTTACGTTACTATCTTTTAACATTTGCTTCTCAACAAGTTGATTCTCTCTCTTGGCATCAACTTATAGCGCGGGGTTATGGCTTAGTTGATAATATAGATGGATTTAGAAAACGCTCTGCCTTTTATACTTTTAAATATATGTTGCAAATACTCAATAATGCACAATTTTTAAGACTCGATATAAAAAGAGATTATTATATTTTACAATTTCTTACAAATAATAAAGTGCTTCAAATACATTGGTCACTGAAAGAAACAACCCTTAAAAATGAGGAGTTTTTTGATGTTTTTGATATGAATGGAAAACCTATTAAAGATAAAACTTTAGAGATTGGTTCATCACCTATTTATATTTATATAAAAGAAGAAGAAAAGGAGGAAAAATGAAAATATTAATTATCTTACCTAATTGGCTAGGAGATGCTATTATGACTACTCCTGCTATAGAACTATTAGCACAACAATATCCTCAAGCAAAGTTTACATTTATTGGAAGTTATCTCTCTATTGAAGCACTTAAACATCATCCTCAATGTGAAAAAGCTATTATTGATGAAACAAAAAAAGCTAAAAGTAGAATGTTGGCTACATATAAATTAGCAAAAGAGATTGGTCAATTTGATTTAGCCCTAACATTTAGAAATCAGATTCATTCATCTCTTCTTTTAAGATTTACAAAAACTGTTATCTCTCTTGCTAAATCATCTTGGCACTCACAATTTTTACTATCCCATACCCCTATAATTTCAAATCAACAGCATCTAGTAAAACAGTATATAGAGTTAGCTATGATAAATGAAGATAGTTATAATAAAAATATGCCAAATCTTACGATACATATAAAATCTAAAAAGTTTGAAAAACCTATGCTAGGTATAAACGCTGGTGCAACTTATGGAAGTGCTAAACGTTGGTATCCTGAGAAATTTGCAGAGGTTGCATCTCACTTTAGTGATAAATTTGATATTATAATTTTTGGTGGACCAAGTGAAGTTTCTATGGCTCAAGAGATAGAGGATAATCTCAAACTCAAAGGGGTAGAGAACTATACAAATTTAGCAGGAAAAACAGATGTAAATCAACTCTGTGCAAACATTGGAGGTTTATCTTTACTCATAACAAATGATAGTGGACCAATGCATATAGCCGCAGCCTATCAAGTACCAACAGTTGCTATCTTTGGACCAACAAAAGATAAAGAAACTTCTCAATGGAAAAATGAGAAGAGCAGTATCGTAAAATTTGATATAGATTGTGCGCCTTGTATGAAGAGGGAGTGTCCATTAGGACATCATAAGTGTATGAAAAATGTTACAGCAGAGATGGTTATAGAAGCTATTAAATCACTTTAATAACTCTTTAGCAATCTTTACAATATCATCTACTTTAACCTCTTTAATAGAAAAATCTTGTTTATCCAACTTATAATAATCTATTGTACTCTTTGATTTAATCACTCGGTTAATAGGAGTAGCATAAGTTTTATTGGTTGGTGTAGGTCCAAAAATTGTAATAGAGGGTATATTTAAACCCCAAGCAAGATGCGTAGGTCCAGTATCGTTACCTATTAAAAGTTTAGCATTAGCAACAACACTTTTTAAGGTATTGAGGTTTACTTTAGGTAATATCTCTAAATACTGAGATTTATCAACCATCGAAAGAGCTTTTTCATACTCATCATCTGTTCCCCAAACTATATATGTATCTTTTTTCAACTGTTCTACAATCTCAATAAATTTTTCTTTTGGATAGTTTTTACTCTCCCATGTTGAACCAATAACAATAAGATTATAATCTTTTTTTAACTCCAATCTATCACTCTCTTTAAAATAAAGAAAAGGCTCTTTTTGGAAAATATCATCATCTGTTATTTTTAGATTAAAAGGTTCACAAAGAACCTTTACATTTCTTGTAATTGTATTTTTATGATACTCAATAGAGATAGTTTGATTATAAAAATATGAAGCTATCTTTTCTCTAATAGAGTGTTTATCAAATCCAACAATAATATTATTACTAAGTATTTTACTAACAATAGCTGACTTAATAAGTCCTTGAGCATCAATAACCATATCATAGTTATTTTGACTATATTTTTTAACTAATTTTATCTGTTGAAAAATAGCAGTTTTCTTTTTTTTAATAGATTTAAGATTTACAGGTAAAATATTGTCTATATAGGGATTGTTTTCAAGAATACCTTTAAAAGCCACCTCAACAACCCAATCAATAATAATTTCAGGATTATTTTTTTTAATAAATTCTAATGCAACCATAGCATGTATAATATCACCCATAGCTGTTAATTTTACAATACATATTCTCATAAATAGTAACCTTTAAAAAGCAAATTTATACCCAAAATACATAGATTCATTATACAAAGCATTAAGACGATATGTAGAGTATTCAAAATTTGTTTCTATTCTTCTATATCCAAGCTTTATTGAACCATTTTGAATAACTTCAATATTTACACTACAACCAATCTCTAAAAATTCACGAGCATCTAGTAAAGATAATACTTCTGGAGCATAATAAAAAGAAGCTTTTACACTTAGTGGAACTACATTACTAATATTTGATAGTTTATACTGTATTTCAGCCCCTAAAGGTAATGCTGAATAGTGTGCAGTATAATTTGCCTTCACTCCTAAACCTATAGATAAATCACTTTCTGATATTTCTTTCATTTTTAAAAAGCTTAGTTCAAAAAAAGGTTTAAACTTATTATTATATCCTTCACTATGATCCTCATCTGCATTTAAAAATGAAAATCCTAAGTATGTTGTATCTGGTCTAATCGTATTTACAAACTGTCCCATATCAACTTGAGTATAAATACCTAAATCTTTATCACTAATATTTACTTCAAAACTATGCATAGCAAAACTAGAGATTGAAGCTAGACTAAGAAGAGCTATTTTTTTTAACATATATTTCCCTCTATTCTTTTAATTATTTTGGTGGTACTTTTACCCTCTACAAAATCGACTAAACGTAACTCTTTGGAAAACTCTGTACCTATAACCTCTTTTCCTTTATAATCGCCACCTTTAACAAGTGTATCAGGTTGTATCATTTTAATAAGATTATAGGGTGTATCTTCTTCAAAAGGTACAACAAAATCAACCGCTTCTAAAGCAGCTAAAAGATAGGCTCTATCTTCAGCTACATTAATAGGACGACTCTCTCCTTTAAGACGTTTAACTGAAGCATCAGAGTTTAATCCTACTATTAAAATATCTCCAAAACTTTTAGCAACTTGAAGATATTTAACGTGTCCAATATGTAAAATATCAAAACAGCCATTAGTAAAAACAATTTTTTTACCTTTTGCTCTATGACGTGATATAATTTTTTCTATCGCTTGAAAAGTTTTAATATGTGTATCAGAACTACTTTTATGAATAGAAGCTTCATACTCCTCTATCTCTTCAAGTGTTACCGTAGCAGAACCTATTTTACCAACTACAACACCAGCTGAAAGATTTGAAAATTTAACACTCTCTTGCATACTTTTACCAATACTCAAGGCATAAGCGATAGAAGCTATAACAGTATCTCCAGCACCAGTTACATCAAAAACCTCTTTTGCAACTGTTGGAAATATCTCTACTTTTTTATCATAAATAGCGATACCATCTTCGGAAAGTGTAATTAAAGATACTTTTAAGTCACACTCTTTTTTCAAGTGTAATAGAGCTTTTTCTAAACTATTATTATCTTTTATATCTATTCCTGTTGCACCAATAGCCTCTTTTTTATTGGGTGTTAAAAGGTAAGCACCTTTATATTTTGAAAAATCATTACCTTTAGGATCGACAATTACTTTAATATGTTCTTGATTACAAAGTTTTATAATCTCTTGAGAAAAATCATCCGTTAAAACACCTTTGCCATAATCAGAAAGTATAACACTATCATAATTTTTAATCTCCAAAGAAATGTTTTCCATAAGTTCTATAATATTTTTTTCACTTATATCTTTTTTTGTTTCATTGTCATAACGTATAATCTGCTGACTTACAGCTATAATTCTACTTTTTTTAGTAGTTTTACGATTAGGTTCTTTTAAAATATTTTCTGTATTTACACCAATATCATCTAACATTTTAATAAGAGTTACACCATCTTTATCATCTCCGATAACAGTTATAACACTTACATCTGAACCTAAAGATTTTAAGTTATTAATCACATTTCCAGCACCCCCTAAAACAGTGCTTTCTTTTTGGACATCTACCACTTGAACAGGAGCTTCAGGAGATATTCTCTCACAATTTCCCCATAGATAGTGGTCAATCATTAAATCACCAATAACTAAAATATTAGGTTTTTTTCTCTGCTCTTTTTTCATTATTTTACTTCTTCTTTATAAACTCTTTTTATTTCATTAACATAAGATTTTATACCATCTTCCATTTCATAATTTGGACTATACCCAAGTATATTTCGTGTTTCTTCTATATCTGCTTCTGTATGAAATTGATAACTTCCTATAAATGGGTTTGGAATATACTCACACACTAAAGATGTTTTGAGTTCTTTTTGTAAAATATCTACAATATCTTGAAAACTACGAGCCTTTCCTGTTCCAACATTAAAGATACCACTCTCTTTTGGATTCATCGCTTTTATGTTAGCTTGAATAATATCTTCTATATAGATAAAATCACGAAGTATCTTATCGCTATCTTCAAAAAGTTTAGGATTTTTTCCAGATAAAATTTGATGTCCAAACTGTAATACCATAGAAGCAGTAGAGTTCTTAAAAAACTCATTCTTTCCATATACATTAAAATAACGTAAACCAACAATAGAGATATTACTCTTTTTCATATACTCTTTACTAATATTATCCATACTTAATTTAGAAAAACCATACACATTTTGAGGTTTTTCAAAACCAACTTTTTGAGGAGAGGGAGCATCTCCATAGGTTGCAGCTGAAGAGGCATAAATCATATTTGCATTATGAACTATTGCTAAATCTAATAAATCTTTATAAGCATTAACATTTGTTTTAATCATTAAATCTTGTTCTAAAGCTGTTGTATCTGATATAGCTGCTTCATGAAATATATAATCAAATTTATAGTTCAATTCTAAATGCTTTAAAATATCTTTATCATTTATATCTCCACTAATTATCTCCCCTCTAAAACCTAAAAGATTTTTAAAGTGTCCAAAACTTTTAAGATTACCATTAGAAAGTGTTTCTCCACTCCTAAAGCTATCTAAAATAACAACTTTTGCATCTGAATGATTGTTTTGAAAATAGAAAGCTAAATTTGAACCGATAAATCCAGCTCCACCTGTAATTAAAATTGTTTTATCCCTAAAATCATCTTTTGTGTATCTCATCTTCACATCCATTAATAATTTTTCTAAATATTATAATACCTTTAAATTCATTAACAAGTATTTAAGATTCAAGTCTATATAATGTTTTCAGAATTTTTAACTCAAAGGAAATAATATGAAAAAAATCGTAATTGCTTCAATAGCTACTTTAGCACTAGCAACAGTTTCAATGGCAGCAGTAAATGGTAATGCATGTATGGGTTGTCATGGTAAGCACTGGGAGAAAAAAGCTCTTGGTAAATCTCACGTTGTTAAAGATATGACTCATGCTGAAATCGCTACTGCTCTTAAAGGTTACAAAAATGGTTCTTATGGTGGTCCAATGAAAGGTCTAATGAAAGGTCAAGTTGGTAGATATTCACCAGCTGATTTAGAGGCTTTTTCTCACACTATCGGTAAATAATTTCTTTTCTTACAGACCTATTCAGGTCTGTAATCTCTTTTTAACTTCTCTCTTTTCTTCTCCAATTCAACAGCATCATTCAAATCATCAACACCATCAAATTTAGCTCCATTTAAAAACTTCTCTTCATCATCAAATTGACCATTTTTAATAGCCCATAAAACTGCAAAAAGAGCTAAAGCTCCTAGAAAAAGTGATGCTGTTAGCATCATTACTATTATCCAACTATCCATAAATTATCCTTTATTTTAAATATTGAATTATTGATTTTGCTAAAATATAAGCTAAATTAGGAGGAACAGCATTTCCAACCATCTTATAACCTGCCGTTAAATTTTTATAATAAAATTTATGTGTATCTGGAAATGTCTGTACTCTTGCACACTCTCTAATTGTCAATCTTCTATATAAATTCTCTTTAGATGGCACAAATATACGTTTATTCTGTTCTACTAAAAGCATTTTGGGAGCTTGTGGATGTAATGGTGCATGTCGTCCACCTGCTTGAATAGTAAAAGATGGTTCATCCCAACTTCTAACTCTATTTCTTGACATAAACATAGATGAATAACCACCAATCATATATTCGTGGTTATCTAATTTACAATTATCACCATTTGTATAATTTTTTTCTTTCCCTGCTAAGGCACTCTCTTTTAAATCAAAAATAGCATCTTGTAAAAATTTTTTTTCTTTACTTTCGGCTGGAAATTTAAAATCAATATTTAAATCGTTTCGGAAACCTATAAAAAATATTCTTTTTCTATCTTGAGGTATACCATAATTATGAGCATTCATTAATTTAAAAGATAAATTATATCCACTATCTATAAAATGATTTTTTATATTTTCTAATGCCTCTGAATGTTTAGGGGCTAACATACCTGACACATTTTCAGCTAAAAAGAATAGTGGTTTCTTATCTCTTAATACTCGTATAAATTCAAAAAACAGTTGTCCTCTATCATCATTTATTCCTCTTGATTTCCCTGCTTCACTCCAACTTTGGCATGGAGGCCCACCGATTAGTCCCAATGTTTCAGGAATATCACTTGATGGAATTTTTACTATACTTCTTTTATCTAAAATAGTATCTTTAAAATTTTTTTCAAATGTTTCCCAAATTTCTTTATCGTATTCATTTGCCCAAATAGTTTTAAAACCTGCTTGTTCAAAACCTAAGTCTAAACCACCTGCTCCTGAAAACAATGATATAATATTCATAAGATTAAACTTTAAAAACTAATAGTTTTGCGTCTATTAGTTGAACTGGATTATTAGGATTTTTAATTTTAATATCTTTCACTTCTACCTTGTCATTCTCTATATTTTCTATAGCTTCTTTATCTTCACTTGGCAAAGAATCATATTTTTCTTTTTTCATTAAGCATATTAATTGAAATTCTTTTGAATCATCATAAGTATAAATATAGCTAAAAGTTTTATTTGGATTTTCAATATGCCACATACCTCTAATTCTTAAATCAGTTATTCCTAAGGGGTCTACTTTTTTAACTTTTCCTAACTCTTTCGTTTGAGTAAACTCCACATTAGATATTGTTATGATTCCACTTGAAATAGTATTTTTGATTCTTTCATACGTTTCTTTATCTGCACAAAAACAATCTCCATAAACTAACCATAAAGATTTTAAATGATTTTGATTGATATATCCAACAGCATAAAGCATATCTCTTATGTTCCATTCTTCACACTCTTTACAAGATTTAGTTATCATTGGACTATCAGCATATAATTTAGATTTAGGATAGGAACTATTTAAAGCAATAGCACTATTTTTAGACTCTAATTTTTTAATTTCAATGGCATCACTATCTCTTAACATTAAATCTGGTGGATTATTTTTATTACCTTGATACGAATAGATTTTTGATAATCTCTCTAATTTTAGTTGTTCATCAGTTTCATCCGTAGTATTTGCAAAAACATCTTTAATATAAGTTTCGAATCCTTCACCCATATTATTTGCTCTATTATTACCTTGAGTTACATTTGTAATATTTACATGATGGTTATTTACTATATTTATAAATGCTTTAATTATATTAGACATTAATTATTTCCTTTGATATTAAATTTATTTTTTATCCTTTTTTCCATTTATACTGTATCCTCATAGAATTCCCAACAACCAACAAAGAACTCACACTCATAGAAATAGCAGCCACTAAAGGTATAACAAACCCAGCCATCGCTAAAGGTATAGTAATAGAGTTATAAATAAAAGAGATAGCTAAATTTTGTTTTATCAATCCATAAGTAGTAGCAGAAATTTTAAAGGCATCTTCTAAAGATTTCAGAGTATCATTTAATAATACTACATCACTTACATCTACGGCTATATCACTTCCACTTCCCATAACTATACCTATATCGGCTTGAGCTAATGCTAATATATCATTTACACCATCTCCAACCATTACCACAGTTTTTTTATCGTTATGAAGTTGTTCTATAAAATCTGATTTATCTTTTGGAGTTTGTTCCGATATATACTCTTTAATCCCAACCTCATCAGCTACTCTCTGCGCTGTTTTGTCATTATCTCCTGTAAGCATTATAATTTTTATACCTTTTTTTGTAAGATTAACTACTAGCTCTTTTGCATTCTCTTTTATCTTATCTCTTAACTCATAGATAGCTACAACTTCATTATCTACGGCATAGTAAAAAATAGTATTATCACTTTCATATTGTATCTCTATACTATTTTCTTTCATAAGTTTTAAATTTCCACCAAAGATAGTTTTATCTTTATGTTTAGCACTTATTCCTGCTGATGCTATCTGTTTATACTCATCTAAAATATTCTCTTTTATCTCATCATCTACAATAAATTTTAAAATACCTAATGCAACAGGGTGTTTAGAAGATTTTACAAGAGAATATAAAAGATTTTTATCAAACTCTTTGAAAACTGTTTCTTTAATAACCTCTGGTTTACCCACCGTAATAGTTCCTGTTTTATCCAAGACTAAAGTATCTACATTTGCCATAGTTTCAAGATGTCCAGCTTCTTTAAAAAGTATCCCTTTTTTTGCACCTAAGCTCAATCCAACTAAAGTAGCAACAGGTGTAGCAAGTGCCAAAGCACAAGGACAGGCTATAACTATAACTGATATTGCAACCATAAAAGAGATTTCAAAACTATTTGGATAGATATACCACCCTATAAATGTAAAGAGTGAAAGCAGTAAAATAGTTGTAGAAAAATACTCTGAAAGTTTATTTGCCATCTGTTCTATTTTTGGTTTCTTTGTGATAGCACTCTCTAAAAGTGATACAAGATTTGAAAGTGTAGAATGTTGAAAATCTTTAGTAGCTTCAAAATGAATATCTGCATCGATACTGATAGTTCCACTTACAACACTATCGCCTATATTTTTATAGATAGGTTCACTCTCTCCCGTAAGATTTGACTCATCAAAAGAGCCATCTCCTTTTACAATAGTCCCATCTAAAAGAACTTTCTCCCCTGAAGAAACCACTACAATATCCCCAACTGCTACATCATTTAAACTACAAGAGATGATTTTTTCATCTTTTACAATTTTCACTTCACTAGGAAGATTTTTACCGATAATATCTAATGTATCTGCTGCATTTTTCTTACTAAGAACCTCTAAAAACTTTCCAATCAAAACAAAAGTAATAATCATAGTTACCGAATCAAAATATGCCTCTCCACTTTGAATAATAGTTATATAAAGAGAATAGATATAGGTAAGTAAAGCACCAGTTGCAACAAGTAAATCCATATTGACAACTCTATTTTTCAGCCCATAATACGCACCACGAAAAAATATCCAACCACTATACACTAAAACAGGAGTAGCAAGAACACCCTCTGCGATATTTAAAATAGTTTTCATATCTTGAGCGATACCTGTAAAATACCCAGCATATTGAGCAACAGCTATCCACATAATATTCATAGTAGCAAATATAGCCACAGTCATACGAAGATAATAATCTTTACGTTCAGCATTTGCCTTAGCCTCTTGAATAGACGCATCATAAGGATAAGCATTATAACCAATAGCTCTAATCATATCTATAATATCAGATAATTTTACAACATCTTCAGCCCAAACAATAGTCGCTTTATTATTTGTAAAATTAATATCAGCTTCAATAATCCCATCCATCTGATGCAATGCTTTTTCATTTAACCACACACAAGCAGAACAGTGAATACCCTCTATAATCAAAGAAACCTTATTAAAACCATCATTATCTTCTGAAACAAATCTATCATAAAAAGCAGGAGAGTTAAAGTTTTGAGAATCTTCATACTGTTGTGTTTGAGGTGTTAAAGTTGTTTTTGACCCCATCTTCTCATAAAACCCATCAAGTCCTTCATCACTTAAAAGATGATAAACACCTTGACAACCGTTACAACAAAAGTGATTATCTCCATCTTTTATCATAACCGATTCTTTGAACTCTAGGTGGCAGTGGGTGCAGGGTATAATATTATTTTGTGTATCTTTCATTTTTCTCTTACTATCTCCAAAATCTCATTTTTAATAAAAAGTAGATTTTTATAAATCCCTTTTAATTTTTCAAAATCTGTACTATCAAAGTTACAGCTTACATTATATCTATATTTATGAGTCCCTATCTTTTCTAAAATCACAAAATTCCAGATAGCCCCAACGATATAAGCACCTTTCATACTTTGAAATTGATTTAACTCAATAGCGCTTATAAGCTCTGCTAAAAGTTGTGGTTCAGGGTCGGTTGAAACTTTTCCTTTTTTAAACTCTTGTATAAAAAAATAGGGTTTCTCACTATATTCTAAACCTTTAGATATACTGAAATCGGTAGCACCACTCAATATAAACTTTTCTGTTTTATAAGTAATAATCTCCTCATAAAATGGAGATATTTCATCTTTGATAGAAAGAAAATCTACTTGATTTATAATAGGAATAATAAAATTTGCTTTAAGTGTTTCCTCTTTATAGGCTTGAATAAATTTACCATATTTACCTAAAAGTGTTTCTAAAAAATTGGCACTCTCTAAAGATATATTAATATCACTCTCTAACCAATCTTCAAAAGGTGCATCATCAAAAGATTTTTTAATAGAGACGATACTCTCTAACTCTGTATATTTGATAGAGCTAAAACTATAAGTAGGTATCCCCTCTTCATTTTTTCCCTCTAATTTATCTACTCTTTTTTGAAGTTCTAAGATTATTGTATCTTTTTCAGTTTCGTTCATTTTTTTCCTTTATTTATTGTTTAAAATTTATTCTTAAAAAAACCTATTGTACCAAATATTTTGTGTTATAATCACCCCAATCCTTTAAAAACTAAAATTCAAGAGTTGAGTAATAGAGTCATCTAAATCCCATCTATTATTGATGAGTTGTTCCTGTATAGATTTTGCACCATTTAGGTGCAATATATTTAAAATCATA
>Ga0256837_1001218_pt1 | contig 18284 bp, 19 predicted proteins | sample 4562384metaG_FD_185976 | JGI IMG/M metagenome (GOLD analysis project Ga0256837, IMG submission 185976) | Hydrothermal vent microbial communities from Guaymas Basin, Mexico - 4561-384 | ecosystem: Environmental > Aquatic > Marine > Hydrothermal vents | place: Mexico: Guaymas Basin | collected...
TGAAATGGAAAAAATTATAAAAATAAGTTTAGTGGCATCTTTCTGTCTCACAACACTTTATGCAGAGGAGAATCAAGAGAATAGAGAGAGACTTCATTCTGTCAAAAAGGCGATAGCGAGTGTTCAAAGAACTCCTCAAAAAGAGCTAGATATTGTAGATGGATTTAATCATATGTTTAAAGATGCAAAGAGTACAGGGCAGATCCGTTCTCTCTACTCTGCTTTAAATTATGAAGATACAGAAGATGTTTATGCAACAGCAGTTGGTGGATTTTTAAAGTATGAACTTGCTGAGTATAAAGGTTTTAGTGGGGCTGCTACATTTGTTTTTTCACAAGATGTCTCTTTTCTCTCAGGAAGTGCAGATAAGTATAACAATGAACTCTCCTCTTCAGAAAAAAGTTATACAGAGCTAAGTGAAGCATATATAAACTATAAGTACAAAGGATTGAACCTGCGTGGTGGGAGACAGATTATAGATACTCCCTTAGCTGATAGTGATGATATTCGTATGGTTGCGAATAGTTTTGAGGCCTATATCGCTACATATAAGTATGATAGTTTGAGTTTTATGGGTGGTGCACTACTCTCTTGGCAGGGTTATGATGCAGGTTTAGATGAGGCATGGACAAAAACAGGTGAAGATAACACTTATTTTGGTGGTCTCTCTTGGAGTGACGATTTAATAGATGCAAGTCTGTGGTACTACAACATAAATGGAGTAGAGGGTGATACAACTGCAAACAACTCTTACTATGGAGATTTGGTAGGGCATTTTCACCTCTCTAAAGAGTTCTTTTTACATACTGGCGTTCAGTACTTAAAACAGGATGAACTTGATAAGAGTGGTGTTGCATCTGAGATTTATGGAGCTATGACAGAGTTAGTGGCTTATGGTGTAGGTCTCAATCTCGCTTATAACAAATCTTTAAAGCAGGATAAGAAACAGAGTTTTTCAGGCTTTGGAGGTGGTACACTTTTTACTAATATGGATAACATGATAGTAGATGTTATATCAGCTGATAGAGATGTAGATGCTGTTGTCGCTGGTTTGAGTTATGAGTATGAAGATTTTAGTTTTCTTTATGCTTATGGTGATTTTGTAGGAGCTGCTGACTCAACAGGTCAAAAAGAGCATATAGCTGAGCAAAATATCGGTGCAACTTATGAGCATAAAGATATTACTTTTGGAGTGATATATACTCTTCAAGAAGATAAAGAGAACACGGACATCAATGATGGTGACTGGAACAATCTAAGAGTATTAGCCTCTTATAACTTTTAATAGAGTCATTTTATAGTAGAATACTCTTAATAGAAAAAAATAATTTTTAAGGAAAAAATATGCATATAGAAGCAGGTGTAGTAGATGGAGCAAAAATGCTCCTTAGTTATGGAACAGGAACGGCAGTCGTAGGTACTGCTATGAAATTAGCATGGGACAATGTAAAAGAGAATGGAGTTATCTCATTTCTTTTAAAGAGTATGATTGCTACGGCTATTGTATTTTCATGTTTTGAGGTTCTACCTCACTATCCTATTGGTGTGAGTGAAGTTCACTTGATTTTAGGGACAACTATCTTTTTAGTATTTGGTATCGCGCCAGCTGCATTTGGTCTTACTTTTGGACTTCTTATTCAGGGACTTTTCTTTGCACAGTTTGATTTACCTCAGTTTGGTATTAACATAACAACACTTTTAGCAAGTATGTTTATCTTAAATCTTGCAGTGAAAAAAATCATCCCAGCAGGGACAGCTTACAAAGATATCACTTACTCTCAGATGTTAAAAATGTCTATAGTATGGGAAGGTGCTATCGTTTCATGGGTTGCTTTTTGGGCGATTTATGGTCAAGGGTTTGGAGCAGAAAATCTACACAATGTTCTTACTTTCGGTGGGGCATATATGGCAGTAGTTATTATTGAACCACTTGTAGATTTAGCAGTATTAACAGCTGTTAAAGCATTTAATAAAACAAATGAATGTATGTTCTTGTTTGATAAAAAGTTGTGTAAAGCTTACTAGAGTTTTTTGTTTTTTGCTTCCAACGAGGACGTTGGGAGCAAGGTGCTTGTCAAGTTTTAAAGTACTACTTATCTAGCACCCAACGTCCTCGTTGGGTGTTATGGAGGAGGGAAATATCCCTACTTTTAAAGTACTACCTCATATCTATCCCTTCCATTCTCTTTTGCCATATAGAGTGCTTTATCGGTACGTTCAAAGAGAGACTCTTTTGTATCTCCCTCTTTATAAACAGAGAGACCAAAAGAGAGTGTTATTTTATCTACAGGGTCAAAAGAGACTTTAGCTATCTCTTTTTGAAGTTTTTTTGTTAGGACTATAAGGTTTTCAATAGTTGTATAATTAGCGATAACAACAAACTCTTCGCCACCCCATCTTGCTAAAAAATCATCATCTCTTATGTTACTTAATAGACATCTACTTAATTTTATAAGAATATCATCTCCTACCTTATGTCCATAAATATCATTTACCTTTTTAAAGTGATCTATATCAAAGATTATAAAACCAAACTCCTCTTTATATCTTTGAGCAGATTTAATTTTACTTTTGATTCGGTTAGTAAATTCTGATTTGTTATAGAGTTTAGTGAGAGAATCATGTGCTGAAAGATACTCAAAATCTTTTTTGTCTGTAATATCTTCTCTATATGAGCTATAGCCTATTTTATTTTTATTTTTATCAAAAATAGGATTAATAATTATCTTAATCCAATACTCTCTATCATCAGTATGTTTATTTTTTAGGTCTCCTACAAATCTTTTATTTGCATTTAAGCAGTTCCACATTTTTCTGTAAAAGCTATCTAGTGTATCAGGATGTCTAAATATATTATGGTTTTTTCCTATAACATCTTTCTCTTCTAGGTGTAGAAAATTGAGATATGCTTTGGAAATTGTAACTATATTTCCTTCTTTATCAGAAGTTGAGTGGAGTACTGATTTACTTATGATATCACTAAGACGAGATAACTCTCTATTTTTAAAGTCAATCTCTTTAGTTAAATGGGTTAATGCTTTTAAAACTCTATTGTTAGTATATTTTTTTGTTGTGATAATTTTTTTTGGCTTATGTTGAGAATCTTCAGAGAGTGCCAAAAAAGTTGTAGTTATATTTAAAACTTCATTTATCTTAGAGGAGTGAAAATATTCACCATAGGTAAAATAACCAACAGTAGGTCCAAGAGAGTTGAGCATTTGAAATTCTGCTTCAAGTTCTTTTCCCATAAGTGTTTTACGACCACTACATGAGTATATAAAGATAGATTCTATCGGTAGTTTTGAAAACTTTTTGTTGTTGTCGTAGATAGAGTGTTGAATGTCATTGAGATTTCCATAAGCAAACATTACTTTTTCACCTACAGATAAATTTCCTCCAAAAAGGAGAGAACCATCTTCTAAGACTGCAATCGGGGATCGTGCTACTTTTATGCCATTTCTTATGGTAAGTAGAGGAAATTCTGTACCTGCTGATGGAAGATTATCAGAAATATCAGATCCTAAATATTTTTTGTAGAGTAGCTGAATTTCAATGTTATCAATCTCATATACTACATTCCCTTCGGCTTTTGTAACAGTCATCTCTGGACCGATTTGATTCCAGTTGAGCATATAATCGCTATTGGCAATCAATGAATCTCCACTTAAACTCGCAATGACAAAACCATTTTCACTACTAGTCTCACTGTTAAAAATAAATGTTCTCTCAAGCTTAATGAAGTCTGCTGCTCTTCCTCCTGCTATGAGTATGTTTGGATTGGAGAGGTTTAATTTATTCAAAAGTTCTTCAGCATTACTCTTCAGTCCATCACTAAAAATGATAAGAGCTTTTGTGTTTTTCATTACTAATGAGTTTTGTATGTCTTCTATATTAAAAGGTTCATTTAGATTAAAAAGTTTGGATCTTATAAGAGTTGACTCAAATAAAGAGAAAGATATTTGAATGGTTTCATCAAATATCTTTCCATTTTCAATCTCTCCAGCTGTAGTAGTTCCTATAATATTTGATTGTGGTAACTTCTCTTGAATAAGAGCTGTGATTTGAAGGAGTTTTGTCTCATCTACTATACCACTAAATATTTGAATTAAGATATTTTGATATTTAATAATATTGTTTTTAAGTATAAAAGTTATTAAATTAGAATTATTAGTAAATTGAATATTAAGAGTGTGCATAAGGGAAGAGGACAACCTTTATTTAAATTTGACTTAACTAAAACAAATTGTATCCTATTATTCTAAATATTTGTTTAATTTATAATAATTTTAATTTTTACACCCCTAGTTTTTTAATCTCAACACCAATATTTTCTTTAAATATCTCTCTCACTTCTTCTTGTTCTATCAGGTTAAACTTTTTGTCTAGTTCCCAATGTCCTCATTGGGAACTAGGAGACTATCTCCCTCCCTTACCAATTTGGTTCACTATTTCCAGATCCACTAGATGTCATAAAATCTGTATGAGATTCTACATTTATAACATTCCATGAAGTTAAATCTTGATTACTAAAAGAAGATGCATTGTCAAACATATTGGACATATCTGTTACATTAGAAGTATTCCATAAACTGATATCTTGGTTGAAATTTCTAGTATTTTTAAACATAGAAGACATATCTGTTACATTAGATGTATTCCATGAACTGATATCTTGATTAAACTCATATGCATATGCAAACATTCCATACATACTTGTTACATTAGAAGTATTCCATGAACTGATATCTTGGTTAAAATTAAGTGCACAATTAAACATAACAGCCATGTTGGTAACTTGTGAAGTGTCCCATAAACTTATATCGTGATTAAAACTATCAGCATGTTGAAACATAGCCGCCATATTAGTAACATTAGAAGTATTCCAATCCCCAATATCAGTATTAAATTTTGTTGCATTGATAAACATACCTCTAAGTGAAGTTACATTACTTAAATCTGGTTTATCAGAAGCATTTGATTCTAAATTTATACATCCATTAAAAGCATACTCCATACTTTGCCATTTTATATCTCCCCATGAAGAAATATTCATAAGTTTTGAATCTGATTGTAGTTGTATAGCAGGGAATTCACCATATATCTTTACTGTATAGTTAATATCTTCAGTCGAATATGAATAACTATGATAGCTAGAAGCATTGATATTATTACTAATCTCTCCATCCCCCCAATCAATTATGTAGTCATACGAATAAGTACTATCTATATAAATATCAACACTATAGTCATAACTATTAATTTTCCACTGCATTACAAATGGATTTCCATGTTCATTAACAAATGCCATTTTTTCTTTACTCTCTTGTAGATAAGTCTCCATTGTATTAGCAGAACCTGTGAAACTTTTTGTAAGTGTTAAAATTTGACGAGAAATAATTTTCTCTTCACTTCCTATATTTTTTGAATTATTAATATCTACTTCTGCTAAAGTGAATAGCTCATCTAATGATGATGGGTTTGTATTTATCAATGTCTGTTTGAATGTTTCTGTTAAATTTTCATCACGTAAGACTACATAAAGAAGTTGAGATAGTTTTGCTAAATTACTATCATTAGTATCTATATAATCTACAGAATAGTCTTCAAAAGAGACTTTTCCTAAATCTAAATTTGAAAAAACATCTAAAATTGATGAATTATTTCCTAGAAATGTAGTTATAGGAGATATGACTAAACTGTTTTCTGAGGAGAGGGACATATTGATATCAAGTGGAACATTAGTAGCTTCTAATGCTCCTCCTGTAAGTGTTAAAGGGTAAGTAGGTTCAGATGTAAAGATATACTTTCCATTTTCAATATAAGCAGCCACATGACCTAAAGAATCATGTATAGTTGCATCTTTTATATAACCATCGACTGCTGTTACTTCATAATTATTAGTCAATGTTGGACGTAATTCATCTGTATTACTATCTCCACAAGCTGTAAAAAAGAGAAGAATTATTAGAAATATAGTGAATATAAAATTATTTTTAATCATAAAATACCTTTGTTTATTTTAAAGATTATATCATAATATCATATCTGTCTCTTCTATTTTTTTCGCTATGTAGAAAACTATTCCTAATCTTTTCCTTAGGTTACACCCCTAGTTTTTTAATCTCAACACCTATATTTTCTTTAAATATCTCTCTCACTTCTTCTTGTTCTATCAGGTTAAACTTTTTATCTTCTGTAAATGATTCAACTATGGAAGCATCACAGTACTCACCAACTTCTTCACAGATCTCTTTCATATCTTTATCGTAATGGTTTCCACTTACAAGAAGCATAGGAACTATCTGTACTTTAGCAGACTTGTCTCCACCTGTAAGTTTTAAGATATCGCGTTTAATAGCATCTTTGATGGCGAAAAATGGGAACTCACCCTCTAATGAACATGTGACATTTTTCTCATTTATCATCTTTAGGAAATTTGCCGTGTAGTTAACAGCTTCTAGTCCACCAAGGTTAAGAACAGGAACGCCATGGATGATGTAAAGATTAATGATGTCGCTATTTTTCTCACGAATTTTTGCATCTAAAAAGTTAAGGTAATTTGATGTTTCTTTTGTTTTATGTAAAAGAGGGTTTGTGTAGCGAATATTTGCTAGAGAGAAGTTTTTAAACCCTTTTACCATACGAGTAAGCACTTCATGCTCATCTGTTGGAAATATATTTACACTTACAATTATGTAGCGTTTATACCCTTCCATATCAACATCTGCCATCACTTGTGGAAGGTTTTTATACACCTCCCCTTTTTTAGCAAGTTCTTTAATAACCATCTTAGAACTAAATGCAGTAAAAACAGGAGTCTCAGGAAAACTCTCTTGAATGAATCTCTCAAACGCCAAGTATTTCTCTTGTTCTATGACTGAACCAAAACATGAGAGGATTATTGCCGTGCCTTTGTTATAGTGTCTATATCTTTTCATAAAATATCCAAAAATTAAATTATGACATTATAGAGTTTTAAGTTTAAAATAGCTCTATAAAATGAAAACTAATATTCTTGACTTATGCACATACGTTCGATATAATTCGGACATATGTGCATAGAAATATTAAAATCCTTAAGATAAAGGGTTCAAAATAAAGGTGAGAAAATGAAAGTAGCATTTGTAACTAACAATGGAACAACCATCGCTAAACATATAGGTTTAGCAAAAAAGATAGCACTCTATGAACTACCAGAAGGTAAGTTGATAGAGGTAGTTAAAAACCCTGTGATGATAAAGATAGAAGAAGAGGGCATCAAACTAGATAAAAATGATGAGGGAAATAGACATCTAAATGTTGGGCATATCATACCAGCATTTTTAAAAGAAAATAGTGTAGATACATTTGTATCGTATGAGTTTGGGAAGGGTGTGAAAGATAACATACTAGCACTTGGAATTACTCCAATAGCAATTCAAAACTCAACTATAGAAGAGCTTATAAAAACTATGCAAGAGAATCAGGAGTAGATGATGAAGATAACAATAGCAAGTGGTAAAGGAGGTACAGGAAAAACAACTGTATCTTCAAACCTTACTACTTACTTAGCTACCTTAGGGAAGAGTGTTGTGTTGGCTGATTTAGATGTCGAAGAGCCAAACAGTGCTTTATTTCTTAAAACGGAGCTAGTACAAACAGAGGTATCAAACAAAATGATACCAAAATGGGATGCTACAGATTGTACTCTTTGTGGAAAGTGTGAAGAGGTGTGTAACTTTAATGCCATTTTACATCTCCCTGAAGAGATACGGGTATTTCCAGAGCTTTGTCATAGCTGTTATGCTTGTAGTGAGCTCTGTCCTACATCTTCATTACCTATGGTAGAGGAGAGAATAGGTGTTATAAATGAGTACAAAAGTGAACTCTTTAGTATGGTTGAGGGAAGATTAGATTTAGGGCAAGAGATGGCAATACCTCTTATCGCTCAAACTATAAAGTATGTAGATGAGAAGTTTCCTAAACATATAAAAATTTACGATGCCCCTCCTGGAACATCATGCCCAGTTATAGAAGCGAGTCGATATAGTGACTTTGTGATTCTCATAACAGAAGCAACACCGTTTGGATTAAATGATTTAAGACTAGCCGTAGAGACTATGAGAGTTTTAGAGCAAAAAGTGGGTGTTATTATAAATCGTTATGGCATAGGTGATGATGGAGTTGAAAAATATTGTCACGAAGAGAATATCCCTATTATTACAAAGATAAAAAATGATAAAGAGGTCGCAAAACTCTACTCAAACGGTGAACTTATCTACGATAAAATTGAACATTTTAAAGACTCTTTAGATGAGATTATAGCTTATATAGGAGATTTAAAATGAGAGAAATTGTAGTTATCTCAGGAAAAGGTGGTACTGGTAAAACTAGTCTTAGTGCCTCTTTTGCTTACCTTGCCAAAAAAGATGCTGTTATATGTGACTGTGATGTAGATGCGGCAAATATGCATCTACTTCTTGATGCAAACTTTAAAGAGCAGAGTGATTTTCAGAGTGGTGAGTTAGCGCTTATAGACCCTGAACTCTGTACTAACTGTGGAGACTGTTTTGATGTTTGTAGATTTGATGCGATAACAAAAGAGACCGATTTTCATGTAGTTGACCCTATATCTTGTGAGGGGTGTCACTACTGTAGTCGTATCTGTCCCGTTGATGCCATAACAATGCCGAGACAAAAAACAGGAGATATTTTCGTATCAGATATAAAAAATGGTGCGAAAATGGTTCATGCAAAGCTCGGATTTGGTGCAGAAAATAGTGGAAAACTTGTCTCAAAAGTAAAACAGTTAGCAAAAGAGTTAGCCCTCAAAGAGGACAAAGAGTATGTTATTACCGATGGTAGTCCTGGTATAGGGTGTCCTGTTATCTCTAGTCTGAGTGGAGCTAACCTTGTTGTACTTGTAACCGAGTCAACGGTATCGGGTCTTCATGATTTAGAACGGGTCTATCAACTTACAAAAACTTTTAATCTTAAAGTGGTCTGTATTATAAATAAGTATGATTTAAATGAAGATATAACACAAAAGATACAAGATTATCTATCGAACGAGGGTGTAGATGTGATTGCTAAGCTTCCTTATGATGAAGATTTTACAAAAGCATTAAGTGTAGCAAAACCTATAGTTGAGTTTGATGAAAACTCTAAACTCACAGAAATCATCCAACAGAGTTGGGAAAAAATAAAAAATATTTTAAAGGAAAATTAGATGAAAATACTATTTACAACAAAAGGAAAAACTTGGGAGAGTGCTATTGACCCTAGATTTGGAAGAGCTGAAATGTTTTTGGTTTATGATGATGTTCAAGATACTTTAGAGGTGATTGACAATAGCGATACTGAGGCTATGGAACATGGTGTTGGTGGACAAGCTTCTAAAAAAATCATCAATGCGAAAGCAGATGTTGTTATAACAGGAAATGGAGCAGGAGAGAAAGCTCTTAAGATTTTAAAAACTACAGATGTTGCTTTTTATACTGGGGCAGGTGAGATGAGTGTTCAAGAGGCTTATGAAGCGTATAAAAATCAAAATTTACAAAAACAATTTTAAGGAGAGTGAAGATGAAATTACTGTTTCCTACCGATGAAAATATGGGTTATTTAAGTCAAAGAGGTGCACACTTTGGTAAGGCAAAATTTTATACTATTATCATACTTGAAGATGGCAAGATAGTAGATGTAGAGGGCATAGTAAACGAGGGTCATAGTAGTGGTGCATGTTCAAACGCTGTAGCAAATATAATGGCACATAAACCAGATGTTTTAATTGTCTCTGGCATAGGTGCTTCCCCTGCACAGCAGTTTATAGATGTAGGGCTTGATGTTTACTTCGATACTCTCTCTACAACAGTGAAAGATTCAGTAGAACTTTTTTTAGCAGATGAGCTAGAGAAGAGTGTTGGTAATGGTACTTGTTCTGTAAATTAAGGCATTTATTGGTTACATAGTCATTGCTCTTTGATTAGTGAAAATAGTGTTAGTTTTATTTAAGTAGAAGAGATAAAATGATAAACTTAAATTTATATAAATAAGTGTCTCAATAACCTTAAGGATGAAAAGTGGCTATAAACAACGATAAAATAGAACTTTTAAAGATAATAAATTCTCAAGAAGAGGCTTTAACCTTAAAAGCTATAGAGAGTAAAACAGCTTTTTTTGGACTTAAAGAGAAGAAACTTCTACGAGCTTTACAAGAGTTAAAAAAAGCAAATAGAGTAAAAATGATAGGTCAAGCTTCCTCTTCATCATATTGGCAAAAAGATGTGAGAGAGGCTTATGTAAAAGATTATCGAATGATATTTGTATACAAAGGGGAAACTATAGCAGGGTACCTTTTTCAAAATATAGATGAGTTTGTTTTTTGCTATACAGATGAGTATCTCATAAATAATGATGTAGGGATTGAGAGTTTAAAGTTTGATATTTATCCCATCATCTCAAAAGAGTTACCCGCAATCTTTGATGAGAATATACCAGAGGGTATAAATAAAGAGTTATTAGAACTCTCTATAAAATCTGCAAATGAATTAGATATACTTGTAGAATTAACACATAATATAGGAGATATTCACTTCTCCTTAACACCCTCTTTACAAAAGAATCCCACAGAGAAAAAACCATCATTTTTAAGTAACCTTGATATAATTCTTGGAGAGAAGATAGCTTTTCCATCTATATTAGATTATAAATTAGATATAGACTATCAATTACTATTTCCAGAAGGTGAAGATCTCTCTAACTATGATAAAGCTGAACTCTCAGGTATAAGTGGATTTCAATACAAAAAGATAGTAGATATTGACCCTACTACAAAAACTATCTCTCAAGGAGATGGGACTAGAGAGTATATACTGAAACCATACTCTAAAATAAAAGCAGATCCAGAGAGTGAACACTATTTTCCTCATTTAGCACTTAATGAGCATCTCTTTATGAGTTTTGCTAAAAATGAATTAAATTTTCGTGTACCGCAGTCGTACCTTATAAAAGGCAAAAATGATGAAGAGTACCACTATGTAGTAAAAAGGTTTGATAGACTTGGTACTTATAGATTTGCAAAAACAAACTTTTCAACATACTTAGGTTTACGTGCTTCTAACAAGTACGATACTACAAGTGAAAAAATGTTTAAGAGGATAAAAAAAGAGCTAGTTAGCCAAAAAGAGAGAATGGAACTACTCAAGCACTACTTTTACTCTATGGTTATCTCCTATGAAGATATGCATACTAAAAATCTCTCACTTATCATAGATGGTAACATACATCTTATGGCACCTCTTTATGACATAGCCACAACACTTATATACTCCACTACAAAGCATTATGATTCTTATCTTACTATAGATGGACAACATACAAACATAACTCCTAGACACTTTAATGTACTTGTAGATATCTTAGATATAAAAAGAAGTGAGTTTAGAAAAGAGGCTGATTTTATAGTACAAACCTATAGAGATAAAATGCCTATATATATCCAAAAAGTAAGAGAACTTGGAGTGATAACTATGTGGAGTATGAAACAGAAAAAAAAGATAGGTCAATCAGCCAAGTGGGTGAAAAATAAAGAAATTCTTTTTGCTGATGCTTTAGAAGATGTATATTTTAAAAGAGTGGAAACATTAAAAAAGTTAAATTGGATAAACTAAAATGAAAATAATTCAAAATTATTAGCAAAAAGATATGAATCTGCTGATATTAGTGAAGTACAAAACTTTTAATTATTTGTTATAATATTTACACTATTTTATAAATTATATTATTTGAGGCAAGTATCTTGAAAAAAGCATTAGTTATCTCCGCAATAGCATCCAACCAAGGGAAAACTCTTCTCACTATGGCACTTCTGCAACATTACAAAAAATCTGTTCGCCCTTTTAAGTGTGGACCTGATTTTATAGACCCTCAGTTTCATGAGAAAATAGCTGGTGTTCCCTCGGTCAACCTTGATGCCTTTATGATGAATGAGAAGCAAGTATCGTGGATATATGCAAACTACTTTGATAGAGATGTCGCTATAGTCGAGGGTGTGATGGGTTATTATGATGGGATGGATAAGGGTAGTAGTGCTTATGATATAGCAAAAATCATAAATGTTCCCTCTCTTTTGATTTTAGATGCAGGGGGAAGTTACATCACTATCTCAGCTATCTTAAAAGGGATGTGTGAGTTTCGTGATGACAACACTGTAAAAGCAGTAGTTTTAAATAGAGTTTCTTCTAAAATGCACTATGAACTTGTGAAAAAACATATAGAGAAAGAAGTGCCTCATATAAAAGTGTGTGGATGGATTCAAAAAGGTTTGAAAACTCTCTCTTCTACTCATCTAGGGCTTGACTTAAAAGAGTTAAATGGAGATGATATAGAGAGGGTGAGTGAGGATGTTTTAGAGCATATAGAGTTAGATGTTTTAGAGTCTGTTATGAACGTGAGTGTAGGTTCTGTTAGCCCTTATCCCTTTAAAAAAATAGAGAAGAGAGATGAGCTGTGTGTTCTTGTCAAAGATGAAAACTTCTCTTTTGTCTATCATGACAACTTAGATTATCTTAGAGAACTCTACCGTGAAGTTAAAATCATAGAGAGTACAAAAGATGAAACTATTCCAATAAATGCAGATATAGTCATCATCCCTGGGGGTTATGTTGAGACTACCGACTCCTATGCAAGAGTGGCATCTTCAAAAAACTTTAGAGACTCTCTTTCTCTCCATGCTAAAAGTAAAAAAGTCTATGCTGAGTGTGCAGGGTTTATCTATCTTGGTGACTCTTGTGATGAGAAAAAGATGAGTGGGATTCTTCCTATAACATTTGAGCTAACAAACAAACGTGAGCGTTTGGGTTACTACAAATGTGAAAGAGAAAATGGTGAAGAGATAAAAGGACATGCTTTTCACTACTCTCGCATCATTAAAGCTCCCAAAACAGATATAAAACTCTATAAGGTGAGTAAAAAAAGTGCAAAAGATGGTGGCTATAAACAAGATAGCATCACTGCTACTTATCTGCATACGATGTGGCGTTTAGGTGATGTTATTTAAAGGTAATCTTCATCTTTATCGCTTTTAAATCAGCATTGCCCATCTCTAAGACTTAATGAAAAAAGCAGTTGCTCTTGGATATACTAAGAAAAATGCAACAGCTTATAAAAATATAGAGACAAAAATCGAAAAAATTAAAACAGAAATCAAAGGTAAAAACAGAGTTGTAAAACTTTATGATGATGTTTTAAAAGATTTTAAAAATCTATCAAGTAAACATACTCATCAATCTTAAAGATAGTGAACTAACTCAGAAAGACTCTTTTGGCTATCCCAGCCAAGAGTTTTGAGTTCACTCTCCTTGTAAAATTCATCTACATACCCAACACAAAGATATGCGATAAGTTCTGCTTTTTTTGGAGCATTGAGTGTTTGAAGTACCTTTTTCTCATCTAAAATACTTACCCATCCTATACCGATATTTAGTGACCTAGCCATTAACCACATATTTTGGACGGCACAGACTACACTATACTCCCCCATCTTTTGCATACTTGTCATTCCTAAAACATCTTCATCTTTTGCTTCATAAAGTACCGCGATGTTAATAGGTGCTTCTTTTATACCCTCGAGTTTAAGAGAGTTGTAGAGTTCTCTCTCTTTGAAAATCTCTTTTGCCTTACTATTTTCATCTGTAAAATTTTTTAAAAGTCTGTTTTTTATTTTCTTATCTTTTATAATAATAAATTTCCAAGGTTGAGAGTAGCCAACAGAGGGTGCTGAGATGGCTGCTTCTAAAATAAGTTCTATTTTCTCATCTTCTATAGATTTACTGATAAACCTATTGCCTCGAACATCACGCCTTGCTTTTATAATTTCTAAGAGTTTTTTTGAATCTGTATCTGTAAAGTTCATATGGCATTATAGTATATCTGATTTATAAGGGTATTAAGGAGTGTAAAACTTGACACTATGAACATATGTTCGTTATCATTCGAAAATAGTTACAAATTAAAAATGAGAGCATTTATGTCACAAAAAAAACAGCCAAATCAAGTTACTACCATCTCCTTAGCCCACTTAGCACATGATACTTACTCTGCTTTCTTAGCACCTATCTTACCACTTCTTATAGAGAAGCTTGGGATGAGCCTTGTTATGAGTGCTTTTTTAGATATAGCACGAAAGTTACCATCGCTTTTAAATCCATTTTTTGGTCTTTTAGCAGAGAGAACAGATGCTCGTTACTTTGTTATACTCTCTCCTGCCATTACGGCGTTTAGTATGTCGCTTTTAGGGGTGGCTGACTCTTATGCTTTTTTAGTTGTTTTACTTATTATATCGGGGATTAGTTCAACACTCTTTCATATCCCTTCCCCTGGTATTATTAAAGCATCTTCAGAGGGTAAAATAGGTCGTGGTATGAGTTACTACATGGTTGGAGGTGAACTTGCTCGGACTATTGGTCCTCTTCTTATTACTGGGGCGGTCTCTCTTTGGGGCTTAGAGGGAACTTGGCGTTTAATGCCTTTTGGTTTTATGGCATCACTGATTCTCTACTACCGTTTAAAAAATTTCAGATTTAAACAGCAGAAGTTTACAAAAAAAGCTGAAAAAGGGGATGCTATGGCTGAAGTCAAACACTTTAGCTCTCTTTTTGGTGTTATGGCTGGCTTTATGTTTTTTCAATCAGCTATGAAAATGGCTACAACACTCTACTTGGCTGTCTATCTTACGGATCATGGTTTTTCTCTATGGTATGCAAGTATAGCACTCTCTGTTTTACAATTTTTTGGAGTTATCGGGACATTTCTCTCAGGGACTATCTCCGATAAGATAGGGAGACAGAAGACTTTAGTGATTATGTCAACGGGAGCAGCTATTACGATGTCACTCTTTTTGCTGAGTGAAAATATCTACATAGTTTTTCCTCTTTTAGGGCTATTAGGTATCTTTATGTTTGCAAATGGTCCCATAATGCTCTCAGTAATCCATGAAGTAAAAACAGGTATGCCAACTTTTATAAATAGTGTTTATATGACTATTAATTTTAGTATTAGCTCTATTGTAGTTCTTGCTATGGGTATTTTTGGCGATACTATAGGACTTGATACTACTTATACTATTGCAGCGGTATTGGCGTATTTTGCTATTCCTTTTGCTATGAGTTTAAATTATGTACTTAAAAAGCTTGACTTGTGAACATATGTTCGTTATAATTCGGTCATATGTGCATATTAATTTAATGATACACCTTACAGATAGGGTGTTTAAGGAAAAATTATGGAAAATAATAACAATTTAAATGTTCAGAAAACTGGCATGGGTAGAAACGGTAGAAAAGCTAATGGTATGGGTCGTGGTATGACTACAAATGAAAATGAAATGATGATGCAAGGTTCTGGCAGAGCTAGATGTGGACAAGGCGGCGGTGGTGGTGGCTGTGGTCAAGGCAGAGGTCAAGGTGGCGGTCGTGGTCGTGGGCAAGGCGGTGGTGGCGGTCAAGGCGGAGGCGGTCGTGGAAGAGGTCAAGGTGGAGGAAGAGGGCGATAAAAGCCACATATCTTGACTTTTTGAACATATGTTCGTTATAATCTCATATGGATTCAGTTAATATACTCTCAATTATCACCATAGCATTTCTAGGCTCTTTTGGGCATTGTATGGGAATGTGTGGTGGAATTGTTATCGCTTATAGTAGTACAAAGGTAGAAGATAAGTGGAATAAATTCCAACAATCTTTTGCACACTTGCTTTACTCCGCAGGGAGAATAACAACATACACCATTTTAGGAGCTATGTTCGGTTTTTTAGGTGGTGTAGCCACTTTTAACAACTTAACAAACGGTCTTATGCTTCTTTTTGCTGGGGTATTTATGGTTTTAGCAGGTCTGTCCCTTTCTGGAAAGATTAAATTTTTAACACTCTTAGAACACTCTTTTGCACCAAACTCTTGGTACACAAAGATTTTTCGTCAACTCCTGCAAACAAAATCATTTATAAGTTTTTTTATCTTAGGTATGCTTAATGGTCTTCTTCCTTGTGGTCTTGTTTACTTCTTTGCCATAACGGCGGCGAGTACAGCAAGTCCTTTTTATGGAGCATTAGTGATGTTTATTTTTGGTGTTAGTACCGTTCCAGCACTCTTTTCACTTGGCTTTTTTGTGGGACTCTATAAAAACTCAAAGTTTAGAAATATGATGATGAGTGTTGCAGCAGTGAGTGTAATAATATTTGGACTTTACACTATACGAAATGGATACTACTATATAAAGTATCCTCAAAAAACAGTAAGTGCATGTTGTGAATTTGATCCAGATGCCATAGATAAAGAGAATGAACTTAAAGCAAATCAACAAATAAAAGGGAAGTAATGCGAGGAAGAAAAAAACTAGAGAGAAATATAGAAGCCGATCATAGTGGTGTCTGTTTTAAACCCTGTGGTGTTAGAAAAAATGCACTTGAGAAAGTTTACCTTTTAGAAGATGAGATGGAAGCCTTGCGTTTAGCTGATTATGAGGGTCTCTACCAGCAAGAGTGTGCAGATAGAATGGGTATATCCCGTACAACTTTTTCTCGCCTTATCGTAAGTGCTAGAAAAAAAATAGCAGATGCACTCTTACATACAAAAGCCTTAAACATCGAAATAACTCCAACAGATGAGGTCGAGTAGATGATAACTCTCAAAGCAATAGCGACCATAAAATCTCCCTTTTGTGACTTAAAAGATATGCCTGTTCAACCCTGTGGAGCACAAGATACTTATGCGACTATAGAGTTTGAAGAGGAGTATCTTGCAGGTTTAAGCGACCTTGATGGTTTTAGTCATCTCTATCTTATCTATCATTTTCATAAGGTCGAAGAGCATCAGCTAGAGGTAATTCCCTTTAATGACAAAACAAAAACACCTCGTGGTGTTTTCTCTACCCGAACGCCAATGCACCCGAACTCCATAGGGATGAGTCTTGTTGAACTTGTATCTGTAGATGGAAATTGTGTTACTATCAAAGGGGTAGATATACTAAATGAAACGCCACTTCTTGACATCAAGCCCTATATCCCACATTTTGACCAAGTCCAAGGTGAAGTAAGAACAGGCTGGATGCAATCAAGTGGCGATGAAGTGGGTGCTATGCGCTCAGATGATAGGTTTGTTCCATGCAAATAGTCTTTGATAACACTACACTCCCGCAAGAGTGTCAATCTTTATGGGGTTTTAGTGCTTACCTCAAAGAGCATAAACTTCTTTTTGACACAGGAAGTAATGGTCGTGTTCTGCTTAAAAATATGAAAAAACTTGGTGTAGATGTCAAAGAGATAGAGTATGTTTTTATCACTCATTCTCATTGGGATCACATAGGTGGCTTAGACTCCATCATAGAACTCAATCCAAATGTAACTCTTTTTCTTCCCTCTTCTCTTTCCAAACATCTTATTAAAGATTTAGAATCATTAGTGAAAAAAGTTGTGATTTGTACCAAAAAACCGATGAAACTTTTTGATAATCTCTACACAACAGGAGTACTAGGTAGTGAGATGCCAGAACAAGCACTTATAGTTGATAGTGATAGAGCAAAAGTCATAACAGGGTGTGGGCATTTTGGTATAGAAAACATTACTAAAGTAGCCAAAGATTTCTTAGGGAAAAATATCTTCTGTGTAGAGGGTGGCTTTCATCTTCTTCGTAGCGATGAAGAGAAGATAAGAGAGACTATAAAACAGCTCAAAGAGATGGGTGTAGAGTGTGCTCATGCTACACACTGTACGGGTGAGAAGGGTATTGAGATGTTTAATAGAGAGTTTAAAACATAAAAATTTTAGTAAAAACTGTTTAATTCTTTTGGGTAGTATATTTGACAATTTGGCGAATAATCGGTATTATGTAGCAAACTCACCAAAAATAGTTAGTTAGTCCCTAAATATAGGGCTTAATCAAGTGTCATTTCTGTTTTAAGTTTGTTAAAATACAGGATATAGTTTAGTTAGTTATCTTTCAGATAACACCTCTTTTATATCGCCAGCAACTGTTCCTTGAGTTGCTTCACTAGTGTCTATTGCCATAATAGTCACCTCCTATATTTTTATTTAGTTCACATTCGCTTAAAAGCTTATGTCCTTTTAGGGTAAGAACTATAATAGTAATAAGATCGAAATCACACTTTCAAGGTCTGATTCGCATAATATACTACCCCAAGAAAATCAAACAACATTTTCTAAATCGTTATTATAAAAGAGCTAAAATAACAATAGAAAATGAGAGGGTAATATCATGAGCAGAAAAAGAACAGTTTATACAGCAGAATACAAA
>Ga0256837_1001219_pt1 | contig 18274 bp, 11 predicted proteins | sample 4562384metaG_FD_185976 | JGI IMG/M metagenome (GOLD analysis project Ga0256837, IMG submission 185976) | Hydrothermal vent microbial communities from Guaymas Basin, Mexico - 4561-384 | ecosystem: Environmental > Aquatic > Marine > Hydrothermal vents | place: Mexico: Guaymas Basin | collected...
CAACCGAGTAAATCCCGGTGTTGATCCTGCTGCACAAGTAAAAGCTGATTTTTTAACAAAATTGGCTTTAGGCATACAACAAACAAATAGCCTAAGCCCAGAAACTGCCTGTAAATTATTAGGCACTATGCTTGGCGGGTATAATCTTAGTGGGTTAATTAAACTATTAAATTGCGAGGATAAAATTGCCAGTATCGCTGCTCAAGGTCTAAAAAACACATTGTTAATTGCTGATTATTTTGATGATATTGAAAATTTAGCCAATAACGGCAATAAATATGCCAAAGATATTTTATTGTCATGGGCAAATGCAGAATGGTTTAGCTCTGCCACTGAAATACCAAGCGAAATAAAAACCATTGTATATAAAGTAAACGGAGAAATTAACACCGATGATTTTTCACCTGCTTCATTTGCTTTTACCCGTGCGGATATCCCCTTGCACGCAAACTCTATGGGTGGGTCATTGTTTCCAGATGGTCCAGCAGAAATAGCACAACTTAAAACTAAAAATTTACCTGTGGCCTTTGTTGGTGATGTTGTTGGCACTGGCAGTTCTCGTAAATCTGCATGCAATTCTTTATTGTGGCATATTGGCAACGATATTGATTTTGTACCCAACAAAAAAAATGGTGGCATAATTATAGGCGGAATCATCGCCCCAATATTTTTTAACACGGCAGAAGATTCTGGTGCGTTACCAATTCAAGCAGATGTATCAAAATTAAAAACAGGTCAAATAATTATCATCAAACCATTAGAAGGCAAAATATGTGCAGAAAATGGCGATGTAATAACCAGCTATGATATCAAACCAGAAACCATCTTAGATGAATACAAAGCTGGAGGACGTGTACCTTTAATTATTGGCAAACAATTAAGTGAAAAAGCGCGAAAAAGTTTATCGATGTCGCCACTATCAGAAACCAATATTTTTGCACAAGCTCCCGTGCCTCAACCAAAAAAAAACCAAGGTTATACATTAGCACAAAAATTAGTTGGTAAAGCCTGCAATCAAAAAGGTATTTTGCCAAGCACTTCTTGTTTGCCAAAAATGACAACAGTAGGCTCTCAAGATACTACTGGACCTATGACTGCCAACGAAATGACAGAACTAGCTTGTTTAAAATTTCAAGCTGATTTAGTAATGCAATCTTTTTGCCATACAGCTGCCTACCCAAAACCAAATGATGTTTTAACTCATGCAACATTGCCAAAATATATTTCTGAACGTCAAGGCGTATCCTTGCGTCCAGGCGATGGTGTAATTCACAGTTGGTTAAACCGTTTATTAGTGCCTGATACAGTTGGAACTGGCGGCGATTCACATACGCGATTTCCTATGGGCATTTCGTTTCCAGCAGGTAGTGGATTAGTTGCCTTTGCAGCCGCATTGGGAGTTATGCCTTTAGATATGCCAGAGTCTGTATTGGTGCGTTTTACAGGCGAACTACAAGAAGGGATAACTCTGCGCGATATTGTTAATGCCATTCCATACCAAGCTATTAAGCAAGGTCTTTTAACTGTTGAAAAAGAAAACAAAAAAAATATATTCTCTGGTCGCATCTTAGAAATGGAAGGACTACCAGACTTAACAGTTGAACAGGCTTTCGAGCTAACTGATGCTTCGGCAGAACGCTCTGCTGCTGCATCGACAATAAAATTAAACCGAGACTCTATTGTTACTTATTTAAAATCCAATATAACTTTAATGCAAGCTATGATTGCCGATGGTTATGAAGATAAAGCAACACTGCAAAAGCGTATTGACGATGTTGCCGACTGGATTGAAAATGGTCAATTAATGCAAGCTGACAGCAATGCAGAATATAAAGCAATTATAGAAATCAATTTAAATGAAGTTACAGAACCTATCGTTGCCTGCCCAAATGATCCTGATGATGTAAAATTATTAAGTGAGATAGCCGGTGATAGTGTAGATGATGTTTTTATCGGTTCGTGTATGACAAATGTTGGCCATTTTAGAGCTGCCTCAGAATTACTACGAGATAAAGGGCAAACTAAATCTCAACTATGGGTATGCCCTCCAACCAAAATGGATGCCGAACAATTACGTAAAGAAGGCTATTATTCTATATTTTCTAGCGCTGGTGCAAGGGTAGAAATACCTGGATGTTCTTTGTGTATGGGTAACCAAGCCCGTGTTGCCGATGGCGTAACTGTGTTTTCGACATCGACACGCAATTTTAATAACCGCTTAGGCAATGGAGCGCAAGTTTATTTAGGTTCACCTGAATTAGCCGCTGCAGTTGCTTATATGGGCAAAATGCCAACCCCACAAGAATATATGAACTTTATCGGCACTATCTTAAAAGACAAAAAAGATAAAATTTATCAATATTTAAATTTTAACTGCCAAGAAAACTTCAAACTTTAATACCCACAATCTAACAGCCTATAATTATATAGGCTGTTAGATTGTTAAAGACCCAAACTATCAATAGCCAATTGCATATCCTCTGCCATTGGTGCTTGAATAGTCATAAGCTTATTTGTTATTGGATGTTCTAAGGTTATTTCAGACGCATGCAAAGCATGACGGGTTAATAATGCAGTTTCTTTTTTAGTATGATTTTTACCCAAACTAGATAGATAAAAAGATTTTTCTTTGCCATATAAACTATCAGCTAATATTGGACATCCCAAATGAGTTAAATGCAAACGTATCTGATGCATACGCCCAGTATGAGGATAAGCATCAATTAACGATATGCCATTATTAATCGAGCGAACTTTATAATTTGTTAAAGCCTGTTTGCCCAGTTTAGATAAACGCATTGAAATCCAATCCTTTGTACTGCGTCCTATAGGCTCGTCAACTATACCCTCTTGAGAACTTGGCTCTCCATGGCAGATTGCTATATAATGCTTTTTGATTTTTCTTGCTTTAAACAATGCCAACAAGGCAATGTGCGATTCTGCTGTTTTAGACAATAAAATACAACCAGAAGTATCCTTGTCTAAGCGGTGCACAACACCTGGACGTTCTGCCCCATCCATATTAGGCAAATCAGGATAATGATTTAACACAGCATTAACCAACACACCTTCACGATGTCCCGGTGATGGATAAACCACCATAGGAGCAGGCTTATTAACGCATAACAAATGCTCGTCTTCGTATAAAATATCTAGTGGTATATCTTCTGGCTTGGCATCAAAACTAGAAGGTGCATCAATTTGAACCTCTACTTTATCACCCAATCGCAATTTATATCCAGTTTTGACCATACGCTCAGAAACCAAAATGCGCGCGGTCTTAACCATCTTTTGCAAATGAGCCCGTGAAAAGTCTGGATAACGATGAAGCAACACCGCATCTAGGCGTTGCTTCACCTCATCTTCTGAAACCACAAAGGTTTCTATAATCATATCTTATTTACTTGCAATCGCTTTTTTTAATTCTGCGGCTTTATCAGTTTGTTCCCAAGTAAAATCTTTACCTGTACGACCAAAATGACCATGGGCAGCAGTCTGCTTAAAAATAGGACGTTTAAGTTGTAAAGTTGTAAGAATACCTGTTGGTGTCAATTTAAATACTTTACGAACCGCCGCAGTAATTTCAGCATCCTCTACCTTACCTGTGCCAAAAGTATCAACCAATACGGATGTTGGCTCAGCAACGCCAATAGCATAAGAAAGTTGCACCTCACATTTCTCTGCCAATTTAGCAGCTACAACATTTTTAGCAATATATCGTGCCATATAAGCTGCGGAACGATCAACTTTAGAAGGATCTTTACCAGAGAAAGCACCGCCACCATGACGACCCATACCACCGTATGTATCAACAATTATTTTGCGACCTGTTAAACCACAATCACCCATTGGCCCACCAATAACAAAACGACCTGTTGGATTTACATGAAAGATAGTTTTTTTGTCCAACATTTTTTCTGGAATAACTTTTTTAATTACATTGGCAATAATGTCCTTGCGGATTTTAGCCAAACTTACATTTTCGGCGTGTTGTGTTGAAATTACAACTGTATCCACGCGTTTTGGTTTGCCATTTTCATACTCAATAGTAACTTGAGATTTAGAATCTGGACGCAAATATTTTAGTTTGCCGTTCTTGCGTACTTTTGCCATTTCAGCAACCAACTTATGACTATATTGAATAGCCATTGGCATTTTTTGAGGAGTTTCATTACAAGCAAAACCAAACATTATACCTTGATCACCAGCACCTTGCTCTTTGTGTAAACCTTCGCCAGCCGTAACACCTTGAGAGATATCAGGAGATTGCTTATCTAAACTCACAATCACGGCACAAGTATCGGCATCAAAGCCCATTGCAGAATCTGTATAGCCGATATTTCTAATTGTTTCGCGAGCAACTGCCGCAATATCAACACTAGCTTTTGTTGTTACTTCTCCAGCAATTACAACCATTCCAGTTGTAATCATAGTTTCGCAAGCTACGCGACTTTCAGAATCTTGAGCTAACATTGCATCTAAAACTGCATCAGAAATTTGATCGGCAATTTTATCGGGATGCCCCATTGATACTGATTCAGATGTAAAAAGGTGACGTTCTGTCATAATGCTTCCTAAAAAGATAAAGTAAAAAACTATAAACCTATACAATTTAAACATATAAGAACTTAAAACTCAAGATTTCCACATACAATACAACCACGGGTTGAGAGTGATAAACGTATTACAATTTTATAAATTTTAAATTACTTTAAAATTTATATTTTTAAAAACATTGCGTTTGTCTATATCTTTTAATTGCTGTAATTGTTGTTGTTGCAAAACGATAGAAACTTTAATCATTTTATCTTCTAATTTTAAAATTAAATCTTTTAAAGTAAAAATAGCCGTTATATCTAAAAAAGGAACTTGTTTAATATCTAGCACTAAATGTTTTGTGCCTAGCGCTTCATCTACCTTAGCCTCAAAAGCTGTACTAGAACCAAAAAAGAAAGCACCTGAAATACTGACAACCCTCAACCCTTCTTCATTAAAATCTATATCTGGACAAGCTTCACCACTCAACTCAATTTTGGTTTCCTTAGTGATGCGATACACAACAAGTAATGATGCCAAAACCACACCCAAGCCAACCGCAGTAATTAAATCCACAAATACTGTTACAAAAAATACACTAAGCATAACAATTAAATCATTTTTTGGGGCCTGTTTGATAATTTGTAAAAATCTATAATCCAAAATATCAACACCAACTTTAATTAAAATACCAGATAAAACTGCCATCGGAATTTGCGAGGCAATTGGTGCTAAAAATAAAACAACCATTAACAAGATAACCGAATGAGTCATACCAGAAATATTATTAGTGCCACCACTATTAATATTAATAACTGTCCGCATAGTAGCACCTGCACCCGGATTAGCACCAACTAATGCACACAAGCTATTGCCTATGCCCTGCCCAATTAATTCTTTATTAGGATTATGCTTAGTTCGTGTTACCGAATCGGCAACTATAGATGTTAGCAAAGTATCAATTGTACCTAATACTGCCAACGTAAGCCCAAATGTCAAAATAGGTTTGATATTTGACAAATTAAAATCAGGAAATTTAACCTCTGGCAGACCTACAGGTATATGGCCAATCGTAGCAACTGACAAATGCCCCATAGCACTAATAGGTGTTAATACTAACAAAGCAATCAATGGAGCTGGTATGATTTTGGTAATTTTACGTGGCGTAAAAAAAACTATCGCCAACGATGCCAACGCTAAAAAAAAAGTTGTATAATGGATATTCAACAAATTACTTGGCAAATTAAAAATGACATCCAAAATTTTAGCGTTGCTTTCTAAACCTAAAAATGGATTTATTTGTAAAATAATAATTATGATGCCTATCCCACTCATAAAACCAGATATTACTGGATATGGAATATATCTTACAAATTTACCAATTTTAAAAATGCCAAATGCAATCTGAAACAAACCAGCCAACATAACCGTTGCCATAATTGGGCCGATTTCACCATTAAAGGCACTGACACCTGATGCCATAATTACTGTCATTGGCCCAGTTGGACCTGATATTTGCGTGTCGGTACCGCCAAACAAAGATGCAAAAAAACCTAAAACAATTGCTCCATATAAACCTGCAGTAGCGCCTAAACCACTAGCTACACCAAAAGCCAACGCCAACGGCAAAGCCACGACCGCAGCTGTAATCCCACCAAGCAAGTTTTGTTTAATATGCAATGCCTGCATTAATATCTCCGTTTAAATCCTACGCAAATTAATTACAAAAACCAATTAAAACTTTAACCATATCTTGATAGTCGGCTATACTGCAAGTTTCGTTTATACTATGCATAGCCAACATAGCAATGCCTATATCAACGCCCTTAACACCTAATTGTGCCGATGTCAAAGGACCTATCGTACTACCCGATGGAATATCGGCACGATTTATCATTTCTTGATATTGAACACCCACTTTTTGACATATATCTATAAAAGTTTGTACAGTTCTGGCACAACTAATATATCTATGATTTGCACTTTGCTTAATTACAACACCTTGACCTAATTTTGGTGCATAGTAATTATCATGTTTATCTGCAAAATTAGGATGAAGCGCATGAGCACCATCAACTGATAACATAAAAGAGTTAGCCAAAGCGCGCTCGTATACATCACAATCTTTTTCAAAATTACAAATCCTATTTAAAACAGTAGATACAAAGCTACCGTCAGCACCTACTGCCGAATTTGAACCAATTTCTTCGTGATCTAAAAACAATCCAACCACTGTACTATTTTGAACCGATAAATGTGCCAAAGATTCTAATATAGCTTGGCACATAGATAAATTATCTATTCTGGCGGCCTGTAATATATCACCATCTAAACCCAGCACCTCTGTGCTATTACTTGGAATTAAATACAAATCCATAGCACCTATATCAGAAACCGACACTTTAAAATAATCCGCTAAAAATTTTTGAATAAAATCATTTTCAGTATCCTGTGTCGACAACCCAAACAATGCTTGTAAATGGTTATGCTTGTTGTATTCAAAACCTTTATTGACATCACGATTAAGATGTATTGCCAAATTAGCAATAGTTGCCACAGGCTTAGTAACGCAATTTCTGGCAATCCATTGTGTACCTTGCTTTAACATTACTTGTCCTGCCAAAGACAACGGTCTATCTAACCATGTATTTAATATTGGCGAACCATACACTTCAACGGCACAACGTTTTATACCACTTGTAATATGCTGAGAATTAATCTTAATTTTAAAAATAGGCGAATCACAATGCGAAGCCAAAATTTTAAATCCATTTTGCGCTAAATTATCACCCTGTTGCCAAGCAATCACCGAAGTATCAAAACGCTTTATATAATACCTGCTATTAACTTGCAAATCCCAACTAGATGCCTCATCAAGCAATTTAAAGCCCAAAGAGTCTAAAGTATCGGCAATATTATTTGCACTATGAAATACACTTGGACTACTTTCTATAAATCTTTGCAATCTATTTAATATATCACTCATCGCTACCCTTATTTTTTACGTCTTAACATATCTATATTATTTGGCAACACTTTTGCATCCTCCAAATCCTGCAAAAAGCGTTTACCATCTTGAGGATATCCCGCAGTTGGTTTAATACTTGGGACTTGATTTTGCCAATAATTATTAAATTCTAGCATAAATATTTCACGGCAATATTTGGCAATTAAAGAAGCTAAAGCAACTTCAAAAAACTGTTGATCAGCTTTACAATGAAACTCAATCAGCATATTTTTGCAAGTATATTTAGAAGCCACTCCAGAGCCTTCGCTTAATGTTACAACCTCATTTAAAAACACTTCTTGTAACCATTGACTATAATACCTACGCCCGCCTTGTTGATCGACCACAAGCCTTGCATTTATATTACAATCTAGTTTTGACATTAACTGATTTAAAATTGACTGACATGTCAACGCCTTGTTGGATGTTTTATCTAAAGATTTATTAAAGTCATAAGCTGTATAAAAACCTAATGACAAATCTAAAATTTTAACATTTAAATTTTGACATTGCTGTTTAATGTATAAACCATTTTGATTACAAGTTGCTAACGAAGCTTTAATGGGCAAGGCTTTATTAGCCAAATTGCTATACCATGCAATATTTTTATAGCTACAATCTGCGCCCAATAAATTTAAAAGTTGACCTACGTTTTTTGGTACGCACCCAAAGGCACTGGCTATAACACTCAACACTGTGCGTTCTAAAATTTCAATACCTTTTGCCTTAGAAAATATTTTTTTACTATCATCAACAACTATTTTATCAGTAGAAGATTTATCCTTGTTTAATAATTGTCCCAAAATAAGATTAAAATCAAAATGCTCGGGGGCTTCAAATTTAGTCATACCAACACAAAAAACCCCTAAAACTGGCCCTAAACCTGCTTCGTCAATTCCGATATAATTCATATCCCAAATACAATTTTTGCAATATTTATATAAATTAAAATACCTGTAATATCAATTATACAAGCTATCATCGGTGTAGAAATCAACGCTGGATCAATACCTGCTTTTTCTAGCGACATTGGCAAAATACATCCCAATGCTTTAGCTACAAATACTAAAATCATAACTGATAACCCAACTGTTAGCGCCAAATTAATTGCTATATCAAATTGACTAGACTCTACCAACAATGCCCCACCCCCCATCAACAATCCCAGTACCAAACCTATAATTAAACCTACCTGTAGTTCTCTGCGCAAAACTAACCACATATCACTTTGTTTTAGTTCTCCTGTAGCTATACTTCTTATCACAATAGTTGTGGTTTGAGCTCCAGCATTACCACCTGCACCAATTAACAACGGAATAAAAAATGTTAAAGCTATAATCTGTTTAAAAACATCTTGATTTTGATTTAAAATCCAAATAGATATATAACCTACCATAATTAACAATACTAACCACTTAATACGTGCGGCGGCTATTTTAAAAATATTGTCGCGATGATAATTCATCTGCTCGCCAACTGCCGCTAATTGATAAAAATCCTCAGTGGCTTCTTCTTCTAAAATATCAACAATATCATCAACGGTTACAATTCCTACAATATGTTTTTCTGTGTCGACCACTGGCAGAGCTAAAAAATCATATTGCTTGACCAAAGCTCCAGCTTCTTCCCTATCTGATGTAGCTAGTATATATTTAATACTACCTTGCATTATATTTTTTAAAGTGTCAAATCCAGGTGCTAAGATTAAATCTTTTAAAGATACTACACCTACTAAAACTCTGTCATCATTAATAATATAAGTATAATAAACCGTCTCGCGAGATGGAGCTAAACGCCTTATAGTCTCTAAAGCCTTAGATACTGTAGTTTCTTGATTTATGGCTATATAATCGGTAGTCATTATGGAACCGACCATATCATCTTCAAAAGCTGAAAGTTTTTTAATATCTAACCTCTCCGCCCTTGCAATACTAGGATATAATAAATCTTGTCGTTGTTCATCTAAACTTTGAAATAAATCAGTACGCTCATCTGGCGACATATCTTCTAGTAAATCTGTAAGTTCTTTATCTGATATAATTTCTGCAATTTGTAATTGCCGTTCCGGTTCAAAATAACTAAAAATATCAGAACGCAAATCACCATCTAACATAGACAATAATTGCCATTGTTCTTGGTTTTCTAATGGCTCTAAAAATTCCGCAACTGAAGCAGGATGTAAATCATTACAAAATGCCGATAATTTATTTTTGGATTTTGTAATTAACATTTTACGCAACTCTGGCACCATCAAGGTATTAAGAAGTTTATTAGTATGTTCATTCATCGTACTACTCACCTGAAAAACGTTTATGCATTATATTAAAAAGATTTATTTGTTTTGGCCCATATTTTGACAATTTTACACGCAGGGCATCTACAGTTGCCTCAGTATACAAATCTTTTGGCTTTTTAGAAAAGAAAAGATCAGCATAAGCTAAAATTTCTTCTTCAATGGTAACAGGCAATAAATCAATATGTGGTAATGGCAAATTTTGATTGATTATTTCTGCTTTAGTCAATCCTACACCAATATGATGTGCAATTGCCTGAGCATGTTTTGCAAGTCCCTCTTGTTGCATAATTTTCGCACCAATTATACCATGACAGATATAATCAGCCTCTCCATAGCAAAAAATATTAGGTGCATTAGTTTTAAAAACACCTATATCGTGCAAAATAGAAATCTCATATAAAAATTTTTCATCTACGTTTAAAACTAAATTTTTAACTATTTTTTGTACTTTTTTTGCTACTAATTCCGAATGCACCGACACAATATGATATGCATCCTTATTATTAGAATATTTTTTAAGTAATGTGTGAGGATTCATATATGTAACCCTTGTATCAAATCACAATACTATGCATTATCATTTTGACGTTTTAATGCCATCAAAATATCTTTTTGGTAAGCAATACCCCTATATTTGCCCGATTCTGGATGAATTACTGGCAAAAACTCCATTTCTGTTTTTTTAAACAACCCACTAGCATCTAATAACGACCAATCCTCTTTTAAATAATGATGATGACCTATTAAATCTTGAGCCAAAATCAAACGCGATAAAAAAGGATCAAACATAACATTTTTAAATTCATCCAAAGAAATAACCCCCTCTAAATCGTTTTCTGCATTAACTACTGGATAAAGCGGGTAATGATGAGAATCTATAAACTTAACAACATGCTGAAAATCCATATTAGACTTAATAGCTAGCACCTTTCTATTTATCAAAGGAGCTACTGTTTCAACCTTATTATTAGTATTAGAATTAAACTTTACACCTATATTATTTAAAAAATGATTAAACATTTCATAAATCGTAAATGACTGGCTAGACATAAAACCACCAACCATTGTGCCAACCTTTACTTCTCCAGCTTTTATTAAGCCCATTTTTAATAAAAGCGGTCCGGATAATTCAAAAAAGACAACCGATGCAAAAACAACATGCACAATTGTATTGGCAACTGGATGATGAATATGCTCTAGCGATGCAACCATACCAATGGCGGCACCTGCATGCGCCAATAAACACCAACCTAACTGTTTGCCAACTGTTTTTGAATTTTGTGTTAATTTTGTAGAAATTCTACTAGCTATCAAAAAACCTAACATTCTAGCTATGATATAAATTAATACTACAAAACCTACTAATTTGAAATCTTTGATAACGTTAATATGCGCACCTGCCATCACAAAAAACAAGGCATAAATTGAAGTACCCATTTTTTTTATTGATAAATGGATTTTATTACCAGAATGAGACGAATTAACTAAAGAAAAGCCTAAAGCCATACTGACTAACATTGGCTCTAATGCTAACCAGTGAGCTAAAGTCAAACCCAATAGAATAGAACATATTACGCCTAGTAAAATTTCGCTTTGTTCACGTTCATGCTGTTCCCAGTATGACAATCCAAAACCCAAAAGCACCCCTATTAAAATAGCCCCTACAATACTCCAAACTAATTGAAATATCTGTAAACCAAGCCCCATAGATTGTATCGGCCAAAGCCCAATACCACCATATAAAATAACCAACACTTTAGCGCCTACAATTGACAACACTGTGCCAACTGCCAAAAACACAATAATATGATTAGTTACTGGACCTTTAGAATCATACTCTTTAATTACCATTAAAGTAGTAGGTGGCGCGGCTGCAATGGAGACAACCCCCAAAAAAATCGATACTGCTATAGCATTAACATTAGATAAATCACTAAGAAAATGAAGCCCCAAAAACAAACCGCCAGATACAATAACAAAGATAAAAAAAGCATATAACAAACTATACTTTATAGAACGCAAACCTACCTTGCGAAACAACTGCCTGTGAAACTGCCCACCAATATTAAATAAAATTAATCCTAATGCCATATCCTGAATAAAACGAAACAAAGCCGCCATTTCCTCAGATACAATATTAAATAAGCTTGGCCCCAACAATACGCCAGCTACAACATAACCTGTAACCTTGGGAACACTAAAGCGATGCGCCAATTTACCAAGCATAAAAGCGGCAAATAAGGCTAGTCCCAATGTGGTTATTGCATCATTAGTTGCTGGAAGATGATCTAAAGATAACATCCTCGCATTATAACAGTTTTTACTTTAGTGCCTACAAAATAGGCACTAAAAATCATAGAAAACGATCTATAGTTTTTGCAGAGACAGTTGGCATGACATACATGAATTTGGTCTACGTAAACATAACTGTCTAAAAACTTTTCTAAAGGGTGGTAGATTAATAAACGATTTAGCAACAAATTTTTCTATATGCAACTCTTGATCATTCATCACAAATCACCTTTATCACCCAATAGCCTTTTTAGCCACAGCGGTAGCTAGATTTTGTTGGATGGTTTGGGATTGGGTTAGGGATTCTTGTAGGGTTTCGCAAAGGGTTAGGAGTTCGGTTATTTTTTTTACTATGCGGTGTTGTTCTTTTAGGGGGCAAATTGCTAAAATAGCCAAGTTTCGCTTAGTTGTTTTTTATCCATTGGACACGCCTTAGTAAAACACACAAAAATGATATTTGAGCAATTTTAACCTTATATACCTATAAATGCTAGTGAATCCAGAGCAAACGCCAATCGTGGTAGGGACACTGGTAACCCAGTATTCCTACCACGATTAGACTGAAAATAAAAGACACTTTTAAATAGTCGTGTCTTTTACTCCTTCTAAAGATAGTTCATAAGACATGGCCTTAGTTTGTTCGATGCAAAACTCTAAACTTTCTATATCAAGAATTAACGCCACCTCACCGTTACCTAAAATTGTACAACCAGATACGCCATGAACATCACCTATAGATGATGGTAAAGGTTTGATAACTGTTTGTATTTGATATAAGATTTCATCAACTAATACACAAACCTGTTTAGAACCCATATCCATCATAATTAAAATGCCATCACTAGGCTGAACGCTATCTGGCTTAACTCCATGCAATTTATGTAAATGTACCACAGGATATAAATTGTCCCTGACCATCACTAATTCTTGACCATTTGGCTTAGTAGTAATAGACGATATAACTGGCCTAAAGAACTCTCTAATAGAAGTAATAGGGATTGTATAACGCGAATCGCCTACTCTAACTAACATCCCATCAATTGTTGCCAGACTAAGCGGTATACGCAAAATAAATTTAGTGCCAGAACCCAACTCGGACTCTACAAAGATTTTACCTTTTACCTTTTCGATATTTTTTTTAACAACATCCATACCGACACCACGTCCCGACACATCACTTACAACTGCTGCCGTAGAAAACCCTGGTTCAAACAACAACTGATAAATATCTTGTTCTTCTAAATTTTGAGCATCTGTAATCAAACCATTTTTTATGGCTTTAGCAATGATAATTTCTTTATTAAGCCCCCGCCCATTATCACAAACCTCTATATAAATATCACCAGCTTTTTGTATAGCTTTTAACCAAATTGTCGCTGGCTCTGTTTTACCTGCATCAAGCCTTTCTTGGTTTGTTTCTAAACCGTGATCTGCGGCGTTTCTAATCATATGTACTAATGGATCTGCAATTTGATCCAAAATACCTTTATCAATTTCAGTTTCTTCGCCCAATATCTCCAACTTTATATTTTTGTCTAACTTACCTGATAAATCATGCACTAAACGACGCATTTTTTTAAAAGTCGCTGCTACAGGCACCATTCTGACCGACATGGCAATATCTTGTAATTCTGTAATAACTCTATGCATTAAATGAGCCGATTTTTCAAAGTTTGGCAAATCCATATCTTCAATATCTCGATTGCGTACAACCATTGCCTCTGCAATAGTTAATTCGCCAACTAAATTAATTAAATTATCTAATTTATCTAAATCGACACGAATATCACGACGCACATTTTTAATAACTTTAAGCTTGGCAACATCTGGTTTTTGTTCTGCCACAGTTGGTTTTACTGCAACAGGCTTTAACTCTGAAATTACAACTTCATCTTTGCGTTGTAATTGATAAATGGTTTGACCAGATTTTTCTCTAAGTTCATCTGATAAATAACTTAACAACAAATCGGCAACAATATCGCTACCCATTATATCGTCATCGCCGCCATCAATTATTGTTTCACAAGCAGATTGCATCATCTCAATAGCATTATACATAGCTTCATAAGCAGAAGAACTACTGGATAATGTTCCCTCACGCATTGCTTTAATTAAATCATTAGCTGCTCTTAATAACTCTTCTCCATCTTCCCAAGATAACTCTATACAACGTCCTACACTATTATTGATTAATATATGTAAGTCAATAACGTCATTATCTTCTGGCTTTAAGCTATCTGCTTTAGCGCTTATATTTTTGATACCACTTAATATATTTTTTATCTCAGCCATAAAGTCATTAAAAAAATCTACACGTTTATCATCGTCTAAATCTTCTATGGCAGAAAATTCTTTACCTTTAGTATCTTCTTGAGTAGCTACTTCTGTTTTTGCAACAGGTGTACCGCCATTTCTTGCACAGGCGATGGCTTCAATAATTTTAGCTGTCATAGCCTCGACCTCCGCCTCCATACCAGTATCACTACCCGTCTCTGAAATCAAATTGCACAAACCTCGTAAAATATCACAAGTTTCTATTAATAAATCTGTATGCTCTGGCAAAAATGGTGCTTCTTTTTTACGAAAAATATCCAAAAGAGTTTCAGCTTCATGAGCAATACCAACCATTACGTTAAGATTAATAAAGCCAGCACTACCTTTCATAGAATGAACCATTCTAAAGATTGTATTAATTATTTCATAATCAACCATACCTTCGGCGGCATCCTCGGCCAATTGTATAAAATTTGGTTCTACTTCATCTAAAAAATCGACACTTTCTGTAACAAATGACTCTAATAACTCTAGATCTTCTTGCGAATCTGACATAATATTCTCCGCCCATATATTTACACCTATACTTATAAATATAAGATAAACCAATTAATTAAAAATAAAAGTAAAAAATATTTGCCTACATTTTTATTTGTCCAAGTTTTTTAAATTAACCATAAATTTTGGCATAAAATTAATTGGCATTGGGGTTGCTCTTTTAAAATCAACTTTACTAATGTCATCTCCAACCAATTTGATATTTAAATTATCAAAATCGATATCACATCTGTTTTGTGCTATTTTTAAATAATCAACATCCTCAGGATTTAAGCCAACAATGTTGGCACTTGCCCAATCTAACGCTAAAGGATTTAATGATGCACCTAGAACATTAGCATTTTTAGGTGTACCACCTCCCGGTCCATCACCTTCCATCCCAACAACACCATCAAGCACACCTAAGTGAGGTGGTAATACCTTGTATAAATCCAATAACATATTGGCAAACCTTTTAACTGTCTTCATCTTTAAATGGATTAAGCCCTTAATAGGCCCCACAACTAAACCATAATTATTTTTAACACTAGCAGTAAATACACATTGTTTATGCATTTTTAATTTTGCCAAACTTATTATATAGTCAACCTCTTGAGTGATTTTAGCTACTTGAAATGATTTCTGAACCACAGGATTATCAACTTTAACTTCAACTGTTTTAATAAAATCCTCAATGACAGCACCTGCATTTTTGGCAGATTTAACAACCCCTGTTTTATCTAACCAACGATTGGTTTTGCCAAAAAAAGGAGAATCCCCAACGTAAACCTTGCATCTACAATCAATTAACAATTTAACCAACTCGGCAACCACTGTAGGATGTGTCGTAGCCGCCCTATCTGGCTTAACATTAAAAACTAAATTTGGTTTAATCAAAACCTTAGAACCAGGTTTTATACAGTTTGCAAGACCACCTAAATAAAAAAATAGCTTTTCTAATGATGGTGCGATGTCCTTATAATCAAAACACCGCACCATAGACACTTTATACTCTGACAAAACTATTTAATTTCCCATGTGTCAGGACCTGCAACCATTGACTGCAAATCATTAGAGCCTGATTTAATTGCAGATTCTACCTGATCGGTTAATAACTTATCATAAGTTGGTTTTTCAACATTTCTAAAAACACCTACGGGGATAGGATAATCTGGATGTTCGAGTTGCGAAAGCATATAAGCACAAGCTGGCGAATCCACCTTAGGATCATGAACCAAAACAGCATCTGTCGATGTTGCTAAATCAGCTAAATTAACAACTTTAGGATTCATACCATCAAAAGACAAACCTTTTTCTTTTTCTTTGCCAAAAATCATCGGCTTGCCCTCTTCTAAGAAAATCATATTATCATCACGATTTTCTTTACTGTATATTTTATCATAAGTACCTTTGTTAAAGATTACACAATTTTGCAAAATCTCAACAAAACTAATCCCCTTATGCTCGGCAGCCTGCTTAAAAACGCTGGCCATATGTTTTGGATTTGCATCATAAGTACGAGCAATAAAAGTTGCTTCGGCAGAAAGTGCAAATGATATTGGGTTAATGGGATAGTCCAAAGACCCCAATGGGCTTGTCTTTGTTTTTTTACCCTGCTCTGATGTTGGCGAATACTGTCCTTTAGTTAAACCATAAATTTTATTGTTAAACAATAAAACATTCATATCAATATTACGACGCAACATATGCAACATATGATTTCCGCCTATTGACAATCCATCACCATCACCAGTAATTACCCATAAAGACAAATCTGGATTAGTAACCTTAACACCTGTAGCCACACCGGGAGCACGCCCATGTATAGTATGAAAGCCATAAGTATCCATATAATATGGAAAACGGCTTGAACAACCTATACCAGAAATCACTACAAAATTTTCTTTTGGGATACCTAATTCTGGCATAATTTTTTGCACAGAATTTAAAATAGCATAATCTCCGCAACCTGGACACCAACGTACCATATTACCTGGCACAAAGTCTTTCTTGGTTAATTTTGCATTTGTGTCAGTCATTATTTGCCCTCCAAAACAGAAATTATCGCTTTATCTATTTCTTCTACTGAAAATTGTTTGCCCTGAACTTTTGTTATGGACTTAACATCTATTAAATATTCTGAACGCAAAATAGTAGCTAATTGACCCATATTTAGCTCGGGAACAATCACGTGCTTAAATCTTTGCATAATTTCTTTTAAATCATTTGGCAATGGATAGATATTAGATAGACATAATGCTCCTACCTTATTTCCTCGTACGCAATGCCTTTCTACGCCAGCTGTAATAGCACCCCATGTACCGCCCCAACCAAGCACTAAAACATCACCCTCTTCCTTGCAAAAGACCTCTGTAGGCTTATAACTATTGGCAATACCCTCTATTTTTTGCTTGCGTAATTTGACCATTTTTTCATGATTTAAACCATCGTGAGACACCATGCCAGTTTCGTCTTTTTCTAATCCGCCTAAACGATGTTCAAGTCCCGGTGTGCCAGGTATAGCCAAGGTTCTAGACAAAGTTTTTTCATCGCGTTTATAAGGTAAATATTCTTGATTTTCTTTAGCCACAGGCACATCAATTTTGTCTAACTTTGAAACATCAGGTACTTTCCAAGGTTCTGTTCCATTGGCAATATACCCATCGGTCAACAACAATACTGGCGTAGAATATTTAAGGGCTATTCTAGCTGCCTCAATTGCAGCGTAATAACAATCCCCCGGAGACTTGCCAGCCACAATTGGCACGGGACATTCACCGTTACGGCCATACATTGCCTGAAACAAATCCGACTGTTCTGTTTTAGTTGGCAAACCCGTCGATGGACCTCCACGTTGTACATCTACAATAACAAGAGGTAATTCTGACATAACCGCTAAGCCTATAAACTCTGATTTCAAAGCTAAGCCAGGGCCACTGGTGGTGGTTGCCGCCAAAGCCCCAGCAAACGAAGCCCCAATAGCAACACCAATACCGGCAATTTCGTCTTCGGCTTGCACTGTTTTAACACCTAAAGATTTATATCCAGCTAAATATTCTAAAATACCAGTTGCAGGCGTAATAGGATACGAACCCAAAACTAATTCGCGATCAGATAATTGTGAAGCTGTCAACAACCCCAATGCCGTAGCATTATTACCCGTAATTGAACGATAAATACCTTTTTCTAAAGGAGCAGAACCAACGTGATATTTAGGCACGTTTATTTCTGTTGTTTCGCCTAAGTGATAACCCGTATTTAATGCTAATGTATTAGCCTCGATCAACTCTGGTTTAGAGCCCCATTTTTTTTCAAACCACTTAATGGTAGAA
>Ga0256837_1001220_pt1 | contig 18259 bp, 21 predicted proteins | sample 4562384metaG_FD_185976 | JGI IMG/M metagenome (GOLD analysis project Ga0256837, IMG submission 185976) | Hydrothermal vent microbial communities from Guaymas Basin, Mexico - 4561-384 | ecosystem: Environmental > Aquatic > Marine > Hydrothermal vents | place: Mexico: Guaymas Basin | collected...
ATGTTTAAAATTCTATAATCATATTTATAACATTTTTATTCTTAGATAGTAACTAGCGAAATATATAAAAGTACTACTATTAAATTACTACCTTTTTGATATAATAATCGGATTATGATTAAATATTACTATCCTCTTTTTAGACCACCAGCAGAAGCAAATAATATTATTATTCAAGTTACTCTTGGGTGCAGTTATAATAATTGTAGTTTTTGTTCTATGTATAAAACTAAAAAATATGAAGTTAGAAATCTAAAAGATGTTTATAAAGATATAGATATCCTAGCTAAATCCTATCCTAATACGAAGAAGGTCTTTTTAGCTGATGGTGATGCATTGGCTTTAGAAACTGAACACTTGTTAACATTGTTATCTTATCTTCAAAAAATGTTTCCAAAATTAAAAAGAGTATCACTTTATGCATCAACTCAAAATATCCTTTCAAAATCAAATGATGAGTTGGTAAAGCTACAAAAAAATATGTTAAATTTAATCTATTTTGGAATAGAAACAGGTAGCAATTTAATATTAAAGAAAATTACAAAGGGAGTAGAGCAAAGTGATATAATTAAATCACTTAACCTTGCATCATCTGCTGGTATAAAAATATCAGCAACAGTCATACTAGGAATAGGGGGAGTTATATATTCTCAAGAGCATATAACTCAAACCGCAAAAATTATTAATAGAACAAAAGTTAATTATTTATCTACTTTGCAATTAGGCTTAGAAGAAGATGCTAAAGATAATTTTTACAAACACTTTAGTGATTTTGAGCCATTAGATGATTTTCGTATATTAGAAGAACAAAAAAGATTTTTAGAATTATTACTGCCTATAAATAAAATAATATTTAGATCTAATCATGCTTCAAATGCTTTACATCTATCAGGAGTGCTTCCAAAAGATGCAAGTCGATTAATAAATGAATTAAAAGTAGCATTAGAGATAGGGCAGGGTGCTTTTATACCTAATGAGTATAGAGGTTTTTAAAAGAGAGTGTTTAATTTAGACGGTACATCATTTTAATAAGAAAAAGGATACATATTATGGTTATTTACATTCATGGGTTTGGTGGCAGTGGAGAAGGAAGTAAAGCTATATCATTTAGAAAATATTTTAAAGAGCAGTCAATAGACTTTATTGCTCCCTCATTATCTTATATTCCAGAATTAGCTATTAAAACATTAGAGGAATTAATAGAATCATATAATAAAGATGTGACACTTATTGGCTCATCTTTAGGAGGATTCTATACCATGTATTTATCACAAAAATACTCATTAAAAGCAGTGCTATTAAATCCCTCCATTTCCCCATATAGGACTCTTAATGCCTATGTGGGAACTGCACCAAGTTTTTATGACAATAGTAGTTTTAATTGGAATGTAAATCACATTGATATGCTAAAGAATTATATACAAGAAGATATTGATAAAAATATATTTTTACTTCTTGTTCAGAATGGTGATGAACTCTTAAACCCACAAGAATCAATAGATAAGTTTTGTGAAGGAAATATGATAGTAGAGGAAGGTGGTAGCCATGGTTTTGAAGGTATTGAAGCCCATTTTAAACATATAAAAGATTTTTTAATACTTTAATAGAGTAAATTTCATATATTTAATAATATGTGTAAAACCAGACATAAAGGTGTCCAAAGTTTTTGGAATAATACACATATTAAATTTATTGAGATAGAATGTACTATATGATTTAAAGGTTATTAATGGCATATAAACATGATTATGACAAAATACTTACAAGACTTACTTTAATACTATCAAGACTTAATGATGGAGAGGCTTTATCTGTTAAGGAATTAGCAAAAGAGTTTAATACAAGTGATAGAACAATCCAACGAGATTTTAATGAACGACTAATCTCTTTTCCAATTTACCAAGAAAATAAAAAGTGGAAAATGCAAGATGGCTATAAAGTTGAGAAAACAAAGTCATTAGAAGATGAAATAGTTTTAGATATTATTGAAAAAATTACTGAGAGTATAGGTGGAAAATTTGCGACTAAATCTCATAAATTATTATCAAAAATAAAAAATGAAGATTTTAATCCTATTTACACAAAATTAAATATAGAAGATATAACGGATAAATTTAACGAAATTCAAATTTTAGAGAATGCTATTAAAGAAAAACTAGAAATAAAATGTTCATATGATGATGAAAGACATGGTGTTTATCAAACAACACTAAAGCCGTTAAAGATAGCTAATTATGAAGGATTTTGGTATTTAATAGCATTGAAAGATGATACATTAAAAAAGTATTATTTAAAAAATATTACTAACACCAAGATAACTAAGATAATATTCAAAAGTGATGCGAAACTAGAAAACCTATTAGATAATTCTATTTCTATTTGGTTTCAAAAAGATGTTGAACCATTTGAAGTAAAAATATATGCAGATAAAATTGCTACTAAATATTTTAGTAGAAGACCACTGCCTATGCAGAGTATTGAAACTCTTTCGCAAGATGGAACTATGGAATTTATTATAAAAATAACTCATGAGATGGAAATACTCCCAATAATAAAATATTGGCTTCCTCATATGAGGGTAATAGAACCTCAATGGATTCAAGATATGATAGATGAAGATTTGTCAAACTATTTAAAGGAAAAATAATGGCAAAATACATACTGTTTGATACTGAAACAACAGGTACACTAGATGAAGATAGAATTATACAAGTTGGTGCAATGATTGTTGATCCAAAGGGTCAAGTAGAAGTCTTTGATGAACTTTGTAGTACGGTATTACCTATCAAAATAGAAGCGATGGCTGTTCATGGTATAACACCAGATCTAATAGAACACAAGGGTCCTTTTATTGAAACTAATTTTTATAAAACATTATTAGAACTAAATAATCAAGAAAATTTTCTTATTGCACATAATATGCCATTTGATATGGGAATGATAGAGAAGGAAGGATTTGTATCTAATCTTAGAATTATTGATACTCTCAGGGTTGCTAAACACCTTTTATCTGAACAAAAATCAAAAGCACTTCAATATCTAAGGTATGCTCTTGAACTTTATAAAGGCGAGAAAGTAGAAGCAGATAAGCACAATATAACTATAAAGGCTCATGATGCTATAGGTGATGTACTTGTAATGAAGTTACTACTGTCAAAACTTGTAGCATTAACAAAAGAAGAATTTCCAGATATTAACCCTATGTTAAAGATGGAAGAACTTACTAATACTCCTATTTTTATAGAAATTTTTACATTTGGAAAACATAAAGGTAAAAAGATCAGTGATGTTTGTGATAGTGATATAGGTTACATCAATTGGATGCGAAAAAATATGGATTTAGATGTTGATATGAAATATACACTTGATAAAATAATGGGGCATAATTAATGTTCTATATAATATTAAAAGGATAAAAAAATGAGAAAGTCAAAATTACATTATATAAAACTAAGTACTCTAGTAGATGAAACAAAATTATTTGAAATGTTTAAAGTGGTTTATGATGATTTTTGTGTAAAAAATATTATGTATATTAAAGAAACCCTTGTTCCTGGAGAAAAGTATAGTTGTTGGTTATTTGAAGACAGTTATTTGAAAATAGATGATTATACTTATTTATGGAAGTTACCCAGTGCTTTTTCACCAAATAATACAGCAGGAAATTTTGCTATGCTTGATAAAAGTACTAATCCCGTAGTATTAGATTTAAATGTTGATAAAAATTCATATCCTCCATTTGGATTTAAATTTTCTGAAATCAAAGATACTACATCAGATGTAATATCTTTTTTTGATAGTATTAAAGAATATAAAGACATGAATGAAGGAAATTTTTTCTATATAGAAACAAAGCAAGAATTGATAGATATTATTGAAAAAAATAACATAAATTTGTGGGATTTTGATGATGATATACTTGATAAGATTGATGATACATATTATAGTAATAGTAAGTTTGATATAAATGCAACTACATTAGTAAGTGATAAATTTAATGAAATTTTCGCAATAGTAAGTAGAACCAGTAGAGATATATTACTTAGATAGATTATAGTAAAGGTTGGTTATAAAAATAATGGCATATGATTTAAAAGACAAATTAGTTGTAGCAGTAAGCTCAAGAGCACTATTTGACCTTGAAACTGAAAACAAAATATTTGAAGAAAAAGGTTTAGATGCTTACTACAAGTACCAGCTAGAAAATGAAGATAGTTCTTTAGAAAAGGGTACTGGATTCAGACTTATTGATAACCTTTTAAAGATAAATAATCACTTTCCAGAAGATGAAAGACAAGTAGAAGTCATAATCCTCTCTAAAAATAATGCAGCACTAAGTCTGAGAATAACTAATGCTATAAATGAACATAATTTAGAGATAGTTCGTTCTGGTTGGACAAGTGGTAGAGATATATCTAGCTACTTAAAAGCATTCAAAGTAGATTTATTCTTATCAGCAAGTGATGAAGATGTTATAAATGCCATAGAGAATGGTGTATCAGCTGCAAAGATACTACCATCTCATCAAGATGTACATAATTCACTTGGTGATCAGGTTCGTATAGCATTTGATGGAGATGCGGTACTATTTAGTGAAGAGAGTGAACTTATCTATAAAGAGCATGGACTAGATGCTTTTATGGAACATGAAAAAGAAAATGTAAATAACCCTATGAAAAAAGGACCATTTGCTAAACTACTACTAACTATCGCAAATATTCAAAAGAAATTCAAAGATGAAGAGTCTCCAATAAGAACAGCATTAGTAACTGCTAGAAGTGCTCCAACACATGAGCGAGTTATTCAAACACTAAATGTATGGGGTGTGAGAATAGATGAAGCATTCTTTCTAGGTGGAAGTGAAAAGTATGAGATATTAGAAGCCTTTGGTGCTGATATATTCTTTGATGATCAAGATGTTCATTTAGACTTATCATCTAGTGTTGTTCCTAGTGCTAAGGTTATTCATAAAAGTATTGAAAATTTCACAGGTAAATAAAGTATGTGTTATTAGTTCTTAATAATAGAATCTAATTCAAACTCAGGAATAAAACTTAGTATTAAAGAGAGTTGTGTACTTGGAGAATCTCCAGCTCTTACCCCATTGGAAAGAGCATAGATTAAATCTATTTCTCTTTCATATAAAAGGATGAAATCATCATTATGGTACTTCTTTGCTTCTGCTAAATTATGCTGTTTATATTTCTCGATGTATGAATAGATATTTGAATCTTCATTTAAAATCAATATCTGGAATAGATGTCGGACTAAAATGTTTGGATCTTGTAGAGATGCATTTAGACAGCTTGCTAAGATACCTTCTTCTCTAGAAATTTTTGTATACATTAGAAAACGCTTTGCTAGAGCTTGAATATCTTCTAGAACATATAGCTCAAGTGGTTGAAGTAAATCTCTTTTTTTATTAAAAACATCTAATAATTTTGTAATATCTTTTTTATCTTTTATTTGAATATGTTTATAGTCTTCTTCATTAAGTAAAAGATATTCATTATAGGATTTAAAATATTTTTCTTGTGAATCCTCAAAATCTGCTATATCTTTGTAAGTAAGATTAAATGTGGGATAGTATTTTTTGCATTTTTCATATAAATTAATAACAGTATAACCACCTTGAAGAAGCATTATCGATTCTATAATAAAGTCAAACTCTAACATTATCTTATTTATGTGAATTTCTTTTGCAGGGGATAGACTATATTGTAAGTATATTTTTTTGAACCATTCTTGTTTAGTAGTTAAAATTGTATGTACAGTATTTGGTTCTGTGCCATCTATGGCATAAGCAAGGGCTAGTCTCAATATAGGATTAGGCTCGGTTTCTAACTCTTTTGCCAGCACGATAATTCCATCTGTGCTAGCTATTTTCATCATATAAATAATTCTAGCAAGCAAGTATTTTTCATTGACAACTTGATAGTCATAAAGAGTATTAATTAGATTTTGAGGAAATATTTTTATATTTTTAATTGTATTAGAATAAGAATCATTAATAAAGTTTTCTTCGTGATATCTTATTCTTAATTTTTCTTCTTCTAAAAATTGTGTAATGTTGAAATTATTATTATAACTTGATATATTTATGTCATCTGAATTATCATTTTCATCAAAGTCATCATCATCTGCAAAAATATCTAAGTCGTCAAGATCATCTAAGTTCTCAATATTAGAAAAATCATCTAAATCATCAGTTTCTTCTATATCTTGAGTTTTCATTGTAAAATAATTTTCTTCTGTTAAGAGACATCCACAAAGTTGACAATTAAGAAGCTTTTGATCTGCTGGGACTTCGTAATAAGTCTCACATATTTTACATTTAATGCCCATATTGATTGCTAAATTTATTTATAGATAATTATAGCGACTAAATACTACAAATAAAACCAGACATAAAGATGTCAAATTACTATATATAATGTTATTAGATAAAAAGTTTACATTAAAGGATTCTAATGAACTTATATAGAAATATCAATTCTTCACTCCTTGCTTTAGCCTGTGGTGATTCATATGGTAGCTATTTTGAGAGAGATGGTTTGTATGGAGTTACATTCGATATTAGTAAACTTCCTAATAAACCAGTTGAACCAATGATTACAGATGATACTAAAATGGCTAATATATTACTCAAGCATTATGAAATAAATAAAAAAATGATTTTAGCTGAGTTATTAAAAAGATATAAAAAATGGGCTATTACAGATGGTCAAAAAGATGGAATAGGAATTCATACTTACAAAGTACTAGTAGAAAATCAAAAAGATAAAGATTCACAAGGTAATGGTGCTTTAATGCGAGTTATACCTTTTGGATTGAAATTAATTACTGATGGATATAGCTTTGATGATGCTCTAAAAATGATGAATAATGATTCTGCATTAACTCATAAAAATGAGACTATATTTATAGCCAATAAATTATCACTGGACCTTGCTATAAATGGTATAGATATTCTTGATAAATCAATTTATAAAGATATTTTATCAGAAATACATTTAGGAGATACTGCTTGGGTTATTAACTCCTTATATATTGTAATTGAAGCCTTAAAAAGAGACTTTACTTTTCTTGAGGGCTTTAAATATATTGTAGCTGCAGGTGGAGATACCGATACAAACTGTGCTATATATGGAGCAATTAAAGGCTACAAGGAGGATATAAGTAAAGAGGTGTGGATATTTGATTTTCTCACAAAATGGGTTCAGAAATCTTTAGTTAGCTAAAAGGAAAAAATGTATCGCCAAAGGATAATTATATGAATATACAAAAAATTACAAAGGACAAGCTTCGTAACATTTCAAAAGAGAATTTAATTGAAGCATTAGAATATCAATCTTTTAAAAGAGGGCTAAGAACATTAACAGATTTTTTAGAGCATAAAAGCTTATACACTTGGATTTATTCAGGGCATTATGACTTTAAATATACTGCAATAGAATTTATTAAAAAGTTAGCAATCATCTTTGATATTGATCAAAAAGAAATTTTATTAGAGATAGAAGAAAGTAAAATTCTTTACAATGAAGTTAATAGTTACTGCAATAGCTATATTTTTGTAAATACTGATTTTAAACGAACTACTCAACCTATTTTTGCATTATGTGTATCAGAAGGGCAGAGAAATATTCGATTAGAAAAAGAGGATTTAGTCTTTAAGTCTAAGAAGGAAGTATTACAAATAATATCTTCAACAGTCTTAAATCATTACAAAGAATCAGCTGGAGAAATTGGTATATGGGGAAAAATAAAAAGATATACTTATCATCATAAAGATGGACAAATTTATGTTTTTAATTGTAATGGGGAACTTATTAAAGATAGTGCAAATATTGTAGAGAGTAGGGCAGTAATTACAATAAAAGGAAAGGAATTAATATGTGGACAGATGAATTAAAAGATTTAACAAGAGAGATGTTGTCAGAGATGCCTATGGCGATGATGAAGAATATACAATCTATGTATGGTGTCTTATTATTGATAGATAATAAGTATGTAATAACAGATAGAACGTCTAATGAAAAATATATATTTGATAGTATAGATGCTTTAATAGAAGCTGGATGGGCAGTTGATTAATAATATACAGAGGGAGTTAGGAATGAATTTAACAAAAAATATAGATATAGCAAAGCAGTTTATAAAAGAAGCAGATGCAATATTAATTACTGCTGGTGCAGGAATGGGTGTTGATAGTGGGCTCCCAGATTTTAGAGGAAATGAAGGGTTTTGGAAAGCATATCCACCCATTAAAGATTTAGGCTTAGGTTTTGAGGATATGGCTAATCCTAGATGGTTTACAACAGATCCTAATTTGGCATGGGCTTTTTATGGACATAGATTACACCTATATCGAGACACAATACCCCATGAAGGTTTTAAATATTTATTTGAACTGGTTAAAGAAAAAAATGACAACTATTTTATATATACATCTAATGTTGATGGACAATTTCAAAAAGCTGGATTTGATGAGAGTAAAATAGTTGAAGTACATGGAAGTATCCATCATGTACAGTGTTGTGGACATCATAAAGGAATTAAAAGTGCAGATGCAATAAATATAGAGATTGATATGAGTAAGTTTGAAGCCTTAAGTACACCATTATGTGATAAATGTGGGGATATCTTAAGACCGAATATATTGATGTTTGGAGACTGGGATTGGGATAATTCTAGAACTCGTGCACAAGAAGTCGCATATTCTAAATGGCTTCAAGAATTGATTCTTAATGACAAGAAGTTAGTTATTATTGAAATGGGTGCGGGTAAACATATTCCTACTATAAGATTGAAAAGTCAAAATATAGCTAAAAAAGTAGATGCAAAAGTTATTAGAATAAACCCTAGAGATTTTGATATAGATGAAACTATTGGTATAGGAATAGACTGTGGTGCTTTAGAAGGGATTAATGCAATACTGAAGTAAGTTTTAGTAAATTTACCAAGATATATAGATCTTGAGGCATTATTTTTTAAAATGACAACGAAGAAGGAAGAGATATGGCAAGAGTATTAATTTTAAGTGGTGCTGGCATTAGTGCAGAATCAGGTATAAATACATTTAGGGATAGTGGTGGCTTATGGGATGATTATGATGTGGCAACTGTTTGTTCTGCAGATTCTTTAGAAAAGAATGAAGATATAACAATAAACTTTTATAATAAAGCAAGGGTAGCACTTGCAGACAAAACACCTAATTATGCACATAACGTTATAGCAAAATTGAAAAAGAAATATAAAAATGATATTGCTGTTATTACTCAAAATGTAGATGATCTTTTTGAAAAGGCTGGAATGGCAAGTGAAGATGTAATACATCTTCATGGTTTTATGACAGAGCTTAGATGTAGAAATAATAAGTGTAACCTAACATTTGAAATAGGTTATAAAAAGCAAGAGGATTCTTCCAATGAGAAGTGTCCAACATGTAATTCTAAACTAAGACCAAATATTGTTTTCTTTGGAGAGGCGGCTCCTATGTATGCAAAGTTGCATAAAGAATTGGAAGATTGTGAGCTGTTTATTGTTATTGGAACAAGTGGTAATGTTATCAATACAGATAGTTTAACTAATTATGTACCTAAGAGTATATTAAATAATTTAGAGCCCAGCCCAGCTATATTTGATAAACTTTATTCAAAAGTACTTTATAAACCAGCTACAAAAGCTATAGATGAAATAGCTTCGGATATAACTGAATTATTACAAAATCATACTCAAAAAGAAAGTGCAAATTGGTGGATAAACAGTATGCTTGAATAAGTAAATATATACATAAAGAATAATCCAGACATAAAGCTGTCAATCTTGTAAGTATACTTCTATAAATAACATAGGAGTTTGATTATGAGACGAAGCAGAAAAATAAGACCAACTACTACCACTACTGATTTAATGGATAAAGAACTTGTTGATAAAGCTACTTTATGGATCCTTAGAATAATACTGAATCTTGGTGGACATAGAGACTTCATAGATAAAGATGGTGACCTAAGAAATGAAAATATAGTTTATTTTCTTGGCTTAGATAAGTATGCTGAAATGGATAGTGAAAACTATGAAAGATCAGAAGTAATTAGTGTATTAAAAAATAAGTTGATACAACTAGAGCAACAAAGAGTGTTCACTTCAACTAAAGTACTCTCTAACAATATAAATCAAATATCTAAGCTAATGAATCTTAATACGTATGAAGAACAAATTTTAGAGTTTGTAATCCTTTTAAAACAGTATGAAGTATTAGAAAATGCGATTAACTTTCTTGGAAATGAGTTTAATTCTGTGCAACTCAAAAGAAGTATAAGTGTTATTCTCAATATTCCAAAAGTTGAAGTGGAAAAAGCATTTTCATCTAATTCTAAACTAACTAAATCATCTCTAGTTTATATAGATAAAAACTTTAAATCTTCAATGGACTCCAAACTAGAATCAATAAGTGATTCTTTTTTAGAGAATATGCTTGGACTTGATGAAGATATATCTGTGATGATAAAAGATGCTGTAAAACCTTGTGGAACTAGTGATTTATCATTAAAAGATTATAAGCACATAGAAAAAGATTTAGATATATTGCTTCCATATTTAGTTTCTGCTGTAAAAACAAAACAGCAGGGTGTGAATATTCTACTATACGGTCTTCCAGGTACTGGTAAAACAGAACTTACAAAAGTGTTAGCAAAAAGATTAAGAACAAAACTCTTTGAAGTTAGCTATACAGACGATGAAGATAGTCCAATTGATGGAACAAAGAGATTAAAAGCATATAAGAGTGCCCAAGCCCTTCTTAGCAATAAAAGAACACTACTTATGTATGATGAAGCCGAAGATATCTTTGAGAGTAGTTCTAGCTTTTTTGGACCACCTCAAAGACAAAAAGACAAAGCTTGGATAAATAGAGTGTTAGAGACTAACACTATTCCTACCGTTTGGATTACTAACAATATAGATAGTATTGATAATGCAATTATTAGAAGATTTGACATGAGCATAGAGATGCCCATTCCTTCAAAAACTAAAAGAGCCGAAATTATTAAGAATTATAGTAATGATTTATTAGACAAAAAGAGTATAGAACTTTTATCTAAGCATGAGCATATAGCACCAGCACTCATTAGTACTACCGCTAAGGTTATATCTAGCATAGATTCTAGTGATAGCAATGAAGCTTTTACTCATCTGTTAAATAATACTCTAAAGGCACAGGGTTTTGAAAATATACAGTTGCAAGATAGTTCGGATAGCTTACCTAGTTTATATAATCCAAATTACATCAATAGTGATATGGACTTAGAAGAATTAGCACTAGGTATAAAACAAAATCCTAATGCAAGACTTTGTTTATATGGTGTTCCTGGTACTGGTAAAAGTGCATTTGGAAAATATATTGCTCAAACTCTAAACAAACCATTTTTATTAAAAAAAGGAAGTGATCTTATTAGTAAATGGGTTGGTGGTACTGAGCAAAATATTGCTAATGCGTTTAGAGAAGCTAAAGAAGAGGGTGCTGTTTTAGTGTTTGATGAAGTGGATAGTTTTTTAGCAGATAGAACACAAGCAAAACAGAGTTGGGAAGTTACACAAGTAAATGAGATGTTAGTACAAATGGAAAACTTTGATGGTGTATTTATAGCTACAACAAACTTGATGGATAATCTCGATAAAGCTAGTTTAAGAAGATTTGACTTGAAGTTAGAGTTTAATTATTTAAAACCTAAACAAGCTTGGGAGATATTTGTCTCTTATTGTAAGGATTTAAAATTATTGAAACCCTCTTTATCATTTAAAAAGAGAGTTATAGGTCTAAAATGCTTAACTCCTGGGGATTTCGCTGCTGTTGTTAGACAAAGTAGATTTAGACCTCTTAAAGGGGTTGATGACCTATTAATTAGATTAGAAAAAGAGATAGAGGTGAAAAATATTTCAGGGTCAAGTGTTATGGGCTTTTTAGCAAATAAAGAAAAAAATAATGCTTGATTATAAAAACAATACAACAGCAGGATTAAATTATTTACAAACTCTTGAAGATGAAAAGAATGATTTAATTAAAAGTATTGATATTTTAAAGGATACAATTCAAAAGCATGGTGGAGAGAAAAATCAGGAGAGTTTATTTGATTTTTATGATGGGTTTGTAGAACTAGCAGCATATGAAGTAGATGAAATTCTTTGTGTAGGTGAAAAGCCATATTCGATGTTTATGCAAGATGAAATAATAAGTGAATTAAAAAATAGGGGAATAACTACTATTATAAATTTGATGCAAGAACATGAGTTTAATATGTATGATTTAAATCTTCTAAATAAGGAGTTTAAAATTATCAATATACCTATCATTGATAATACAGTTCCTGATAAAGATATTCTGTATAAGCTTATAAATATAATTGATTCTAGTACAAAAACATATCTTCACTGTAATTTAGGGTTGGGAAGAACAGGTATAGTTCTTGCATTTTATTTACATAGAAAATATGGATTTAAAGGGAAGGGTTTAGTTCAAAGAATTGAAGAGTTGAAAATGGACTCAAAGCTAGAGACTAAAAATTCACCAATTACAAAATTTCAAATAGAATTTGTATTGAAGTTATTCTAACAGTACGTGAGATAACTTAAAAGCAGACATGAAGATGTCATAGTAAGTGTATAAACTTCTTGTATAAAATATGAGGAGTTACTATGTTAAATTATAATGGAGTAATACAAGCCGATAAGTTTACTTTAACACCAAGTTCGATGGAGGATATACGAACATTTCTAAATGCTCATTTAGGAGCTAGTTTTATTGAAATAATGAATATTGAGCATTATCAATGTGAATGCAAGGTCAAGACTGCTGATGGGGAGAGTAAGTTGTTAATATCTTTACCTGCAAAATATATCCAAAATGTATAAAAGTTAGTATTATGATTGGATGGAAATTAGAAACACACTTTGATGAGCAAACACATTTATTTTTTGAAAAAATTAAAACTAATTATTTAATTGAAGCATATATATGTTCTTGTGGCTGTACTGAATTTATCATAAAAAATCCAGGTCAAAAACTTAAGTACAAATGTACTGAATGTGAAAATATAAAATTCCATGATGCAAATAATGCTTGGAGAAATATAGTTCATTTTCTATATCAAAATTTAGACATAAATTTTTTATATGAATATGATTTACAGAACAATGAAGAAGTAGTAAGTTCCTGTTATTCAATAAATATTCCTAAAAGTATTGATTTTTCAAGTAATAAAGTAATCTACGGTAAAAAACCAGTATATACATTAAGCCTATCCAGAAATGGGGATTTGAAAGAAAATTATTCATTACGATTTGAACAAGGTATATTAGAACAATTAAAAATCAACTTGACTCAATATATAAATGAACATAATAATTTTAATATTCCAAAGGATAAAACTAAAAAATTGACTTTAAATATGGCAACATTTTTTTTAAAGAATTTTAATTTAAAAGAATTTGATTTTTATTATTGGGTTGATGCTAGCCAATTTCAAAATAAAGATTTTTATATTTCTGATGCTTTGATTGAAATAGCAAATAATACAAAAGCTAAATCAATTAAAAAAGCTGTATATCAAAACTATACTGAGCAGATGAATAACTATAATCAGTTTGATTCTTTATTTATTGAAGTATTTTGTAAAAGTATTAAAGATATAAATATTCTCACAAAATTTTTAACTCTCAAACTTGAGTATTCAAGACATAGTAATATTGAAAAAGAAAATTTATATCAAATAATTTTATTTTTAAAAAAATATTATTCTGAAGTACAACTACTTAAATTATTTTCAAGTAAAGAGTTTAAGAGCAATAAGTATTTATTTAGAGATGCTGTTAGTGAGTTTATACATAATATAGATGTAGTAACAAAAAATTATAAAAAGGTTCCTTGTAGAGTAGAATCTATACATGATGAATTTGTTAGGTGTTCACGAGAAGAACGATATGCATATATGAAAAGTCAAAAATTAGCTTATACAAAATCAGTAATGAGTTCTTGTATTGAAACAAATGGTTATGAGGTTAAGGTTCCTAAAAGTGGTGAAGAACTCTTTAATTGGGCAGAAAAATTACATAATTGTATGTCTGGATATTTTGATATGATAAAAAATAAAGAAACAATGATATATGGTTTTTTTAAAGATAATATACTTAAATTTGCTGTAGAAATTTCAGATAATGAAGTAGTTCAAGCGAGTCGAAAATATAATGAAGATTTAACTACACAAGAGAAACAAGTATTAGTAAAATGGTTTAATATTTTCTTTTCACAAGAGTTGAAGAGTTTGATTGAAGTAGTTTAAATTTGACTTCCTAAAATACAACCAGACATAAAGATGTCAAGTTAAATAATATAATAGGATATCTTGAAAAAGGGGTAATAGTGAAAATAAATGAAATAGCAGACAAAATATACACATATTGTATCTATGCGATGGATTATGATTTAATGGGATTAACATTTGATGAATCTTCTCTTCTAGCGGCTTTTAAAAATAATAAGGATGATTTAGTAACGTACTCAAAATCTGAATATATTTTATTAGTAAACACTCTTAGAGCCAGTGTATTAAAAATGTATGATGAAAATAAATTAATATGTGAACAAACTATAGATGCCGATGATATTATAAAACAGATGAGTAAAAGGAATGCACAATCAGAGATGGAAGAATCAGCTAAGTTTATAGACTATTTAAATCAAGAGTTAGATTACACATATTTTAAAAAGATAGTTTCTTTATAATTCTCCAATAAGTATTTAAAAGGTAGATTATGCAAATAAATTTTGATGAAAATAAAGTAATAGAAATGCTTAATCCAACTGAGTTAATTTTTAATATAGAAGCATTAAGTCCAAAGGATCTTTGTGCAGCTAAAAAACTTCAAATGAAAGTATTTCCAGATACACACAATAAAGAAAAACTACTCCTAAATGCATCATTGAATAAAAGAAAATATCTAGATATATATAAGGATAATGGGCTCAATTATATCAAATACTGGATATTAAAAGATAGTCAAAATAATATTATTGGTCTTACAGGTATCTATTCAGAACAAGATGATGATATTGATATGTGTTGGCTTGGATGGTTTTGTATAGATGGAAGCCATAGAGGTCAAGGCTATGCAAAAAAGTTATTGAATTTTTCAATAGATATTGCGAGAAAAATGAAAAAGCAGTATCTGCATTTATACACTTATGATAGTAAAGAGTATAATCATGCAGTAAATATGTATGAACAATATAATTTTATAAGATATGATGTTAAAAAGAAAAAGTATAAAAGAGATTTATATTTTAAGAAAATATTGAGGGAAAATGATGTCAATTAAAACAAGTTCGATTGATTGGGATGAAGTAAAAAAGACTTCTGGGCTAGTCCAGGATGAAAATATACGGTATGAAATATTAGAATATGAAACTGGTAAAATAAGATATTATCAAAGAATTTTAATTGAACCATTTTATGCAAAAAGCACTTGGACAAAATCAAAACCAGAAAATATTGAGAAATGGATTATAGGTTTTTACAACAGTAAAATAGCTACAAAATGTAAAGAAATTCATTTAAGAGATTACAATAATACTTTATATTTTGATCAACTTAGAGATGTTTCAAAAGCAAAAAAAATTGATGGGCTAACTGTTAATAAACTTTATCATGGAGCATCTACAAATAATTATGATGGTAAAAAAGTTGGAAATATTTGGAGAAAATTCACAATCCCTAAATTAGCTTCTACAAAAGAACTAGATCCTACAAAGTATAAAATTTCTGATGAAAATATTGAAAAAATGATTAAAGATGCACAATGTTATTACTGTGGTGTAACTATTAGACAAATTAATCAATTGGCAGAATTAGGAAAATTATTTACAAAAAGAAGCCGTGGTTATACTATGGAAATAGACCAAATAGATGCCTTTGGTGGATATACAGATAAGAATTGTGTAGCTTGTTGTTATTGGTGTAATAATGCAAAGACTGATGAATTTACTAAGGCTGAATTTAAAACCATTGCGAAAGGTATTAATAGTGTTTGGAAAAATAGAGGTATAGATATTATCAGTTTTGATGAGATTGAATGTTGGAAAACAAATGAATAGTATTTTAAATGCTTCATTTGAAAAAATGTATAAACGATATACAAATATCTTAAGTGATTTTTATCCTGCAAAAGGTTCTACCGGTTTTACTGAGTCTAATTTAGTACATTTGTATATAAATTCATTAACTCAAACTTTAAAAGATGATCAAGTTATAGAATGGATGGAGTTTCCATTGATAGATAAAAAACAACATATTGACGGAATGATATATTCCCCTAAATATGAGGCAATTTTTTATATAGAGGCAAAAAGATTTTCACATAAATCTAAAGTAACATCTATTTCCAATGATATTAAAAGAATCATCGAACCTAGAGATTCAAGTGGAAAAATAATTAATAGAGCATTTGTACAGAAGCATTTCACTAAATATAAGATTAAATATGAGTATATTATTATCTTAGCTGATTTGTGGGCAGAAACAACTTGGAAGAAGTCTATTCCTCAACTATGGACTGCTAACACAAAAGAAAATAACATTTACAATGAAATGATTGATGAAGTTGATAATATCTTTACCCAGCCTATTTTTGATTGGAATAATGCAGAACAGCTTGTGAAAAGAATAGCCATTAATAACAAGGAAAGTAATTATTTTTTATTAATGAGTCATAAATTAATTAACCAGACATAAAGATGTCTCTACATACCTTTATAATTACACTATAAAATATAAAGGGGTTGCATATGCAAACACAAACAATAAAAACAGAGTTACTAATAAATGGTAAAAAAGTTTTAGTAGGACATCAATTTCTAGAATATGTTATTCGAGATATTCCAGATATAAAAGAGAACCAAGAAATATTTAATTCTTTAGTATTTTCTGATAACCCAGAGGTTAGAGAGTATCTTTCAAGGGTTGAAAATATAGGTAAAAAAAGTATACAAGTACTCCTAAATGATTCAAATCAAGAAGTTGTTGAAGGTGTACTTTCAAATAGTAATTTAGCTAAATATATTAGTGATGAAGCTCTAATGAAAATTATTGATGCAAACAATACAAAGCTATTGATGGCTATTGCTTGTAATCTTGATGATTATGTTAAATGTGATATCTGTAAGATAGTAAAAATCCTTGCTAATCATAAAAGTGCATCGGTTAGATATAGCTTAATAAAATGGAGACCAAGTGAAATTGTTTCTGTTAAAATATTAAAACAACTTTCAAAAGATGAAGATATTGATGTAGCAAAAGAAGCTTCTACAGAATTGGATAGAAGAGGGTAGTTATCAAAAATCAAGCATTGTAATATTGTTCTACTGTTGTTTATAAATCATAATATTCAGCAGTTTTACAATATATGAATAATTATTATAGGATGTTCACTATAAATAGATAAAATAGACTATTAAATATCTGTACTTTATTGAAGGAATCTAATGTCAATACATTTCATGCTAGCCCCAGATGCTCAAAGTGGAGCAACAATAAGAAGAAAATTTGCAACTACAGGTGCACTAAATGTTAAGGTAGGTACTTTTGATGTTCTACTTGATTTATTACTAGAGTATTGGTTAATTCCTTATTCTGATGATAATATTTGGAAAACAAAATTATCACATAATGCTCTTTTAATGACAGATACATTTTGGGATAGAAGTATAAAAACAGATGAAAAAAGTGTTATTGATGAACTAGATAGTACTTTAGGTGTACTCTTAAATTCATTAGACTTAGGGTCAAGTAAATTACCAGAAGTACAAGCTACCAAAACTCGTTATAGTAAATATTATACAGATATATGTAATTTACATAATAAAATGAGTAATATTTTTCCAGAAACACTTACTAAAGCTCGTTTATGGAATAAATCTTCTGATATGAAACCTTTAGAAGAGGTAATAGTTTATTGTGATGATTCACTTCAATTAGAAGTTTGGCAATATGAAATTATAAATAAATTACAAGCTGTACAAGATAATGATTTTAGTATTACATACAAACAAATATTTTCTTCACATTCAGTAACTCTTCATAAAGATATAAAACATTTACAATCTACACTATTTTTAGATGAAAAGATTCAAGACATACCAAAAATAACTAATTTTCAATGCTTAGTAGCTAGAGATGTTCAACAGGAAGTAGAAGTTTTAGCAGGTATG
>Ga0256837_1001221_pt1 | contig 18258 bp, 23 predicted proteins | sample 4562384metaG_FD_185976 | JGI IMG/M metagenome (GOLD analysis project Ga0256837, IMG submission 185976) | Hydrothermal vent microbial communities from Guaymas Basin, Mexico - 4561-384 | ecosystem: Environmental > Aquatic > Marine > Hydrothermal vents | place: Mexico: Guaymas Basin | collected...
CATTCTCATTTGGACGACCAACATGGTACATCATAGATTTTTTACTCATCTCATCACCAACAGCTAATGTATCGTGCATTTTCTTACCGATAGTAGCCATTGCTTCATCCCAAGTTGTACGGATCCATTTACCATCACCACGTTTAGAACCTGGAGCTCTTTTTAGTGGAAAAGGTATACGATCTGGATCGTACATTTGTGAAAGTGTTGCATAACCTTTTGCACAGTTACGTCCACGAGAACCATCATGAAGAGGATTACCCATATACTTTTTAACATTAAGTTTACCCTGAGCAAACTCAGAAGTTTCAACCCATGCAGTAAGACCACAACCAGCTTCACAATTTGAACAAACTGTTGGTACTAGTGTATAGTTATTTACTTGAATACCATCTGGATTAGATTCACTAGCAACACCGTGACGGCCAATACCACCACGTTTCCAGTCTGTTCCATCTAACTCTTGGAAATTATTCCACTCTTTTACATCTGGGTAAAAGTTAAGTGCATCTGGAGTATTTGTAAACTTTGAAGCTTCTACTGACTCAGCAATAGCATTCGTCTCAAATACACCTTTTGCAATAGCTACACCAGCAACGCTAAATGCAGCACCTTTTAAAAATGTTCTTCTACTTTGTAAATACATTAATAGTTTCTCCTTAACTCATTGGTAATAATTGTGGAATGATTAGCCATACGTGTTTTACCACTGCTAGTCCCACTAATGCTAAAATCGCAGCAAGTTTTAAAATAGCTTCGCTTTTTGATGCACGAGCTAATGCGATAAGTATCATTGGTAATAAATAAGCTGTCCACTGTCCTAACCAGAACATAACTGCATATGGTCCATCACCTTTAACGTACTCTAGTACTGCTGCAACTTCTTCTGCTTTCATTGGTCCAAATACATACTCAGACATGTAAAGAATAAATGCCATAAATGCACTCAGAGCTAAAACATTTGAAAGACTTCTTTTTGCTTCCCAGTTAAGTTTTCCGCCAAGAAGGATCATAAATGCTGAACCTGAAAGAAGTGCTGCAAAAATCATCTGAGCAGATTCTGTTGGCATTTGCCATAGTTCACGAGCTGTACACTGAGACATTAAACCTGCAGTATATAGTGTTACAGGGACTGCTAATGCAACTACCCATGGTAATGCTTTATCAAATGCTGCATCATCTTTCTTGATGAAAGATAAAAAAGCTAATAAGAATAAAAGACCAACAAATCCTGTCGCCATCCATGCACCAACTGTAATAGCTGAAGTTAAATGAGGGTAGAAAAATATATGCCACATTCTAAATGGTTGATGTAAATCAGCCAAAGTGAAAAGTAGGAAAATATGAATAAATATAATTGCTACAACAGTCGATGGAAATCTTAAATTACCAACTTGATCAGGATGACGTTTCAGTAAAAGGAAAAGCATAAAGATGATACCAGTACCAATACTTTTTGCCCACATATTTACTGTTACTAGCCAAGGCCAAACGATTCCCGGAACTGCAACATCGAGTGTTACTACAGCATGTGTTGCTGCTAGTGTTTCATGTACCATTAGTGATGCCCTCCTACTGGAAGTGTTGTGATCTTGTTAAATAGGTTATAACCCTCTTCTCTTTTAGATGCAAGAGGATTAAGTGTAACATTACCACCGCCAACATAAAAGTGGTGAGGTTCAGTTCCCTTCTCAGGTTTACGAACTTGTACATTTCCTTGATTTTGCATAATATATTTAGAAATATTTGATTTTGGATCTTCAAGGTCACCAAAAATATTTGCTCCAACAGGACAAGCTACAACACAGGCTGGCATCATTGATGATGCAATACGGTGTGCACAGTAAGTACACTTATCAGCAGTTTGTGTTTCAGGATCGATATAGATTGCTCCATAAGGACAAGCCATAACACAACCAGCACAACCGATACATCTTGACTTATCGATATTTACAATACCATTTTCAATATAGTGAAGTGCAGATACTGGACAAATTCTCTCACATGGAGCATTCTCACAGTGATTACATCTAAGAGGAGTAAAAGTTCTCTTAGTCTCTGGGAAAGTCCCCACATCAACATATTTAACACGTAATCTCCATGTACTAAGTGGAACTTCATTCTCCACTTTACATGCGATCTCACAACCTTTACAACCCATACACAGGTGTAAATCAACTAGGAAACCTAATTGCATATATTCTCCTTTAACCATTAAAATGGCTTTTTTAGATTTATAACTTCGACTAATTAATATTAAAAGAAGCCCTTATGCACGGCAATAGGAGCTTTTTTTACTGTTCTAATATTATCTAAGTAATCTTAAGAGAGTTATAAAATAGTGATATTTTTTTGATATTTTTTTTGATTGGGAATATTTTACAGAACTCTATTTTTATGACTTATATTGATTATAAAGTCAGACTTTATAACCAATATGAATAAAAATATTTTATTTGTTAAGTCTCACTCGAACAGACTGTTCATGAGCAGTTAAACCTTCTGTATTTGCAATAAGTGCACACTCTTCACCTATCTCATTTATAGCCTTCTGACTAAAAGAGATAATACTTGTTTTTTTCATAAAGTTTTCTACGCCAAGAGGAGAGTAAAACTTCGCTGTTCCACCAGTTGGGAGTGTGTGATTTGGTCCAGCAACATAGTCACCTATCGCTTCAGGAGTGTTATGTCCTAAGAAGATTGCCCCTGCATGTTTTATAAAAGGAAGGAGTTCAAAAGGACTCATAGTTGCCACTTCTAAGTGTTCAGGTGCAATATCATTCATCAACTTAATAGCTTCATCCATATCTTTTGTAACGATGATAGCACCCCGTTCTTCTATAGATTTTCTTGCTATCTCTTGACGAGGTAGTTTAACAAGCCAGTTTTCTATCTCTATTTTCACAGCATCCGCTAGTTTTTGAGATGGTGTTATTAAAATAGAACTCGCCATCTCATCATGCTCAGCTTGTGAAAGTAAATCTATCGCTAAGTGGTTAGCATTTGCACTATCATCTGCTAAAACACCTATCTCACTAGGCCCTGCAATCATATCTATATTTACATCACCAAAAACCATCTTTTTTGCAGTTGCAACAAAAATATTCCCTGGTCCTGTAATAACATCAACTTTAGGGATATTTTCAGTTCCATAAGCCATAGCAGCAATCGCTGAAGCACCACCTACCTTATAAACTTGATCAACACCACAGAGATGACAAGCTGCTAGGAGGAGTTCATTTGGCTCATTATCTGGTGTTGGAGTACAGACAACTATGTTTGCAACACCCGCTACTTGAGCTGGAATTACATTCATAAGTAGTGAAGAGGGATAAGCCGCTTTTCCACCGGGGATATAAAGTCCTGCACTGTCTACAGCTGTTACTTTTTGCCCTAAAATCGTTCCATTATCTTCTGTATCAAACCAAGATTTTGGTTTTTGCTTTTCATGATAGACCTTAATCCGATCATAAGCTAAGTGGAGTGCAGATTTTAACTTTGGCTCCAGTTCATTATATGCTTTACTCATAGATTCTGTAGAGATTTTCAAATCTGTATCACTCTTAGGAGTCCAGTTATCAAACTTTGCGATATGCTCTTTAAGTGCACTGTTTTTCTGCTCTTTTATCTCACTAATTATATTACCAACGATAGCACTTACATGTGCCATATCCATCTTTCCTCGACCTAACAACTCTTCAAAATTTTTACTAAAATCATTATCACTTGACTGAATAAACATCATTATTTTTTTCCACTCTTTTTATCTGTTTTTGCTCTTTTATCAAACTCTTCTTTTACAATTGCGACCGCTCTAAGAAAATCATCTGGACCAACTGCACCCATAAGTGGTTGAAACATCGGTTGCCCATCTGATCCTAAAAACCATATTGTAGGTGTTCCAGGTCTCCATAATTCACGAGGAGTATAATCTTGTTCATCTGTATATGAAACAATAGAGATAAAATCTCTATTTAAAGCCTTAATAACACGCTTATCTGCAAAAGTAGTTTGCTCTAAAACAACACAATATTTACAAGTATGTCTAGAAAAAACAAATAAAACAGGTTTTTTCGCTTGTGTTGCATGAGTAATACCTACTTTAAAATTTTTTGCCCAGTGAATCTCATCTGCCATCAGTGATGATACAAATAGTAACACTATAATTAATAATTTATGCATATTTTTTTACCTTTTTAAGAAGTTCTTTTGAACAGTGTTGTGCACTTTTATCGGTAACATCTATAATAATATCCGCTAGTGCTAAATACTCTGGACGTCTCTCATTATAAAGCTCTTTTGCTTTTTTTAAGTCTGCTAAAAGAGGTCTTTTCTTAAGTTTTTTTGCTGCATTTGGATGTTCTTTGATTCGCTTTATAATCGCATCAAAAGGAGAGTCAAGGAGTACAACTACTCCTATTTTCTTGAGATTATTTTGCTTATAAAAACCACCACCAGTTGAGATTAGTGTGTTTTTAACACTACACTCCAACCATTTCGCTACATTTTTCTCTAGTTTTCTAAAGTAAGCTTCACCTTCATCTTCAAAAATAGACTTAATTCTACGGTTTTCCATGCTCTCTATGAGATCATCAGTATCTATGGTCATGTACTTAGAGTTTTTTGCAACTTCTCGTGCAACACTCCCTTTTCCAACACCCATAAATCCTATTAAAATAACATTTTTCAAATATATCTCCTAAGATACTTTAAACATACTCATGTCAAAATCTGGTTTAGTTTTTATTGTTTTCATATAAACTAATGCTGCTATTGCAACATTATACTCTAAAATCAACATACTAACTGTAAACAGTGTAGCAGAAGGATAAAGTAAACCTGGCATATAAAATGCAAAAATAAAGCCAATAAGAGAGAGCATTAAAAGTGTAAACTGTACTTTTGCCAAATCACCATCTATCATCTCTGTTAATGTTGGAATATTCATATAACCCATACCGTTAAGGTGAAACCATACCAAAAAAGGAACTATTTTATAAAGCATCCCTATCATTATAGAGAGGATAAACCCCCCTCCTATAAGTATTCCAACCATAACTATATACTCATGTTTAAAGAATTCATCAAATATCCAGAGAAATGACCCTAGTGTTAAAAATATACTTGCTGCTCTCCAATACCAAACAGTCACATCACTAATAGGGCGTTTACGTTTATTTAACTTAAGCCATACGGTTGTAGCAAATGCCCAGAAAAATGTAGCTATCCAGAGCTTCGCATAGAGAGAATACTCTTCAAAATAGAGATTACTTATTAGCCAAATTACAAGACCAATGGAGATAAGATTAACAACTCTTTTTTTGCAAAACTGCTTAAATTTCGGTGCGACATAAAACATCGGTAACACTTGAAACGAAACAGCTATAATCAAAATACCACTAAAACCATAGATAGCCCATACACTATGCACATTTGCTAAGAGAAAATGTATCTCAGAGATAGACCCTACAGCATACTCATATAATAGAACGACACCCATCAAAACAATTAAAAAAGCAAAAATCAAACTTACAATCATCCCTTTAATAGTAGCATTAATACTCTTCACACTTTTTATGGAGTAGCCGATGGAGACTATCATAATTAAAAAACCAGTACCTAAAAAAAGATATGCAAATGTACTTAATAGTGCTATCTGGAGTTTCAAACCAAATAGCATAGCTAAGAGACCCGATGTGAGTAAAAAATGTGAAATGGTAGTAACAAGCTTGACTTTATAGATCTTTGCAGAAGCCAAAACTGGTAACATCTGGGTCAAAGCTCCAAGCATAATAAAGCCAAACATGCCTATTGTAATAGCATGTGTCACAATAATAGAGTCAATAGAATATCTTCCCATCAGGGCAGTAGTATCACTTAAAAAAATCAATATACCCGCAAGAACTCCAAAAAGAGGTGCTGTTAAAAAGAATCTTAAAGGTGATGAAATTGGTGGTGCTTGATCTACTGATAAACCGTTTAGTTCCAACTATCTACACCTACTCTACTACTAGAGAATCCATCATCTCTACTATACGGTCAGACTCTGCACTCAAATGCTGCTGTGCCATCGTATAAAGCATCTGTTCTTCTTTCATATTATGTTGTTGTAGAAGAATCATAAGTGTCTCACTTGTTCCAAAAAACTTATTTTTATTATTATCAGTAATCGCTTCAAGAAGTTGTTTCATTAGAGCTCTCATCTGCATATGCTCTTGACGCATCATAGCCGTTGGCCCCTGAGTCATTCCTGTTTTTGTTTCAAACTCTGCGAACATCACTCGCTCTTCCATCTGAAAATGGTGCTCCATATCTGCTACAAAAGCCTCTGTAAGCTCTTTTGCATCTTTAAGAGATTCACCTGCTTTTGCTTCCATACTAGCAAAAACTTCATCACATTTTCTATGGTCATTTGTTAAATATTCTTTTATCGTACTCATTATTTTTCACTTCTATTAAAATTATTTAGTGACATTATATATAAATAAGATAATTTACAATTTAAAGGTATACTATATTTTTAAAATTAAATATTGGGTCGCTTATGAAAAACAAAAAATTTATTACTTTAGGGTTTGCTTCAACAGCTTTAGCCATTGGGCTTCTTTTCTCTTCTTCTCTTTTTGCAAAGTCTCCTACAAAACAGGATGAGGCATCTCGTCTTCAAGCTCTAGCAAAATTTACAAAAGTGATTAGTATAGTTGAGCAGTATAATGTTGATGATGTAACTATTGAAGAGCTTATGGATAAAGCACTTGATGGCATGATGAAAAACCTAGATGCACACTCAAATTTTTTAACAAAAAAAGACTATAAACAACTTCAAGTACAAACGAGTGGAGAGTTTGGTGGACTAGGAATTACTGTTGGAATGAAAGATGGTGCACTAACAGTTATCGCACCCATAGATGACACACCAGCAGACAAAGCAGGTTTAAAATCAGGTGATATTATCTTAAAAATTGATGCTAAATCTACAATTAGTATGACTATTGATGAAGCAGTCTCACTTATGCGTGGGAAAGTTGGAGATCCAATTGATGTAACTATTGTTCGAAAAGGTGAAGCAAAACCTTTAGAGATACACATTGTTCGTGGTATTATCACTATTGAATCAGTTCATGCTAAAGTTATTAATAAAAATGTTCTCTATATTCGAGTTGCTAGTTTTGATAAAAAAGTAGCAACAGATGTTGCAAAAGAGATTAACAAAAGAAAAGCAACAACAACTGGAATTATTTTAGATTTACGAAACAATCCAGGAGGACTTCTTGATCAAGCGGTAGACCTAGTAGATATCTTTGTCGATGAAGGGAAAATAGTTTCTCAAAAAGGTCGTCATAAGAGTGATGATAGAACATACTCAGCTACTTCAAGTGCTACACTTACAAAAGTTCCTGTTGTTGTACTTATAAATGGAGGAAGTGCAAGTGCTTCAGAAATTGTAAGTGGTGCACTTCAAGATCATAAACGTGCAGTTTTAGTAGGTGAAAACACTTTTGGAAAGGGGAGTGTACAAGTTGTACTTCCTATAACGAAAGAGGAAGCTATCAAACTTACGATTGCAAGATACTATTTACCAAGTGGAAGAACTATTCAAGCAGTTGGTGTAAAACCAGATATTGAAGTTGCTCCAGGTGAAGTAAAAACTCATAAAAACTCTTTTTCTATCAAAGAAGCAGACCTCAAACAACACTTAGAAGAGGAGTTGGAGAAAGTTGATGGTAAAAAAGAGGAGAAGAAAGCTGAGTCAAAAGATAAAAAAGATATAATCACGCCAGAAATGTTGAATAAAGATATTCAACTCAAAGAAGCTGTTGATATTATCAAAGCATTAGCAATAATAAAAGGATAAAAGTAAATGGAAAAAAGAGAACTTCTTTACGAGGGAAAAGCAAAAAGACTATTTTTAACAGATGATGAGAACTTAGTAATCTCAGAGTTTAAAGATGATTTAACAGCGTTTAATGGTGAAAAGAAATCAAGTGAAGCTGGAAAAGGTGCACTAAACAATAAGATTTCTACTGAGCTATTTAAACTTTTAGAAGCAAATGGAATTCCAACGCACTTTGTTAAGATGATAGATGACAACCATATGCTTCATACGAAAGTGGATGTAATCTTAATTGAGGTAATTGTTCGTAATATCGCTACTGGTTCACTTACACGTAATCTTGGTATTGAAGATGGAAAAGTACTTCCTTTTACTCTTGTTGAATTTGATTACAAAGATGATGATTTGGGTGATCCAAAACTTAATGACCAACACTGTCTTATTTTAGAACTAGTTGAGCACCAAGATGAACTTGATAAACTTCGTCGTATGGCTCGTCAAGTAAATGATGTTTTAAAACCTTACTTTGCAGAAAAAGGTCTTAATCTTGTGGACTTCAAACTAGAATTTGGTAAAGATAGCAGTGGAAATATCATCCTTGTTGATGAGATCTCTCCTGACAACTGTCGTTTCTGGGATATTGAGTCTGGTGAGAAAATGGATAAAGATAGATTTCGTCAAGGTTTAGGTGGGCTTACAGTAGCTTATGAGCAAGTATTAAATAGAATTTTAGGAAAATAGTAATGACAGCAATAGTAAATGTATCTTTAAAAGCGGGAGTTTTAGACTCTCAAGGGAAAGCAGTTCACCATGCACTTGATTCACTTCACTTTTCAGGTGTTTCAGATGTTCGTGTTGGAAAACAGATAGTTCTTAAACTCAATGAAACAGATAAAGAGAAAGCTATGGTTGAAGTTACTAAAATGTGTGAAGAGATTCTTGCTAATACTGTTATTGAAGATTACAAGATAGAGCTTATCTAATGAAAGTTACAATTTTACAATTTCCAGGGACAAACTGTGAGTATGATACACAACATGCATTTGAGCAGCTTGGTGCTACTACTGAAATAGTTTGGCATAAATCTGAGTCAATTCCTTCAGATACAAACTTACTTGTAGTTGCCGGAGGTTTCTCTTATGGTGACTACCTTAGAAGTGGTGCTATAGCAAAGTTTTCTCCTGTTATGAAAGCAGTCTCAGCATATGCTAAAGAGGGTGGAAAAGTTCTTGGAATCTGTAATGGTTTTCAAGTCTTAACAGAAGCAGGACTTCTTCCAGGTGCACTCAAACGTAATGATGGTCTTCACTTTATCTCTAAGCACCATACTCTTAAAGTTGAAAATAGTGATAATATTTTCTTAGAAGAGTTAAATAATGGTGATATTGTCAACATTCCTATAGCACATCATGATGGAAACTACTATATAGATAATGCTGGTTTAGCCGACCTTAAAGCAAATAATCAGATTCTTTTAACATACAGTGATGTAGATGGAACTACAAAAAACCCTAATGGTTCAGTAGACTCTATTGCAGGTGTATGTAACAAAGAAAAAAATGTATTTGGTCTTATGCCTCACCCTGAACGTGCTATGGAGTTGATCCTTGGTTCTGATGATGGAAAAGCAATGCTTCAAGGATTTATGAAGTCGTGCTAAAACTCCTCTTACTCTCTTTTCTTTTTGTATCCTCTCTTCTAGCAAATAAGGTTATCTACCTAAGCTATGAAACGGTACCAGATAGAGTAGTAAAAGGGGAAATATTTCCAGTAACAATCAAAGCACTCTCTACAGTTAAAGACTCAAAAAAGATCTCCTATACTTTTTCTAATAAAATGGGATTACATATCTTAAACCAGACTCCTATTAGCGAAGAGAAAGGAAAGTATTTTTATGAAACATTCTACTTTCAAGTAACTGCAAGTAGAGCTAAGCTTCCTGATATAGAGGCATCTTTAGTTAGACATAAAAAGCTTATAAGCAGTGACCTAAACCTCTCTTTAGAGTATCAAACGACAACCCTTTTAGGTAAAAAACTAAATGTAATTACACTCAACCCAAAGAAAGATTTTTCTCATATCATAGCTGATAATTTTGAGCTTCAAGAGTTTAAAACAACTACTTACGATAACAAACATAACATTGTTGTTTTTGTAGCTACTGCACTTAATACTAATATTAAAGAGTTACATTTTAACAATGTCTCAAAACAGGGAGTTGAATCTATTAGGGACTCATATTTAGACTCTAAAATAACATACTATGTAGTTATTAACAAAGAGTTAGAAAACTTCTCTTTTACTTATTTTAATCTCTTAAACAATAGATTCCAAAAAATAAATATTCCCATTATTGTTGATGATGATAGTGTTGTTGCACAGAGTGACTTAAAACCTAAAGATCAATCAAAAGAACAACTTAAGATGAGTATTGCAGCTGGTATTGCAGTAGTTGGATTTTTCTTTATACTCTGGAGAAAAAAATATATTTATCTTGTATTTATTCTTATTCCACTAATATACATTATTTATCTGTCTATTCCCCAAAAAGATGTCTGCATTAAAGAGGGATCAGATATTCATCTTTTACCTGTTGCAAATGGAACTATCTTTGAAACGACTACAGAAAAGTCACTCTTTCAAAAAGAGGGAAATGTTGAAAACTTTATAAAAATAAAACTTAAGAATGAACGAATAGGATGGGTAAAAAATGAAAATATTTGCTCACATTAATTGGTTTATAGCTACTGTTCTTATATTTATTTCTCTCACTTTTTCTATACTTTTTTATTTTTTACTTCCTCGTCCTTATGCTCGAAAAATTGCTGCATGGTTTGTTAGACTTACAATATTTTTTTCAACAGAAGTAAAAGGGGAAGAGGACCCTGCTGCACAGATGTTTCTTATAAATCACCAGAGTGATTTAGATATAGGAGTCATTGAAACAGTTTCTAAAAAAGATCTTGCATGGGTTGCAAAAAAAGAACTCTTTGATGTCCCATTTTTTGGTCTTGCAATGAGCATGCCAGAAGACATTCCCATAGAACGTAAAAGTAAAACCTCTTTACTAAAACTCCTTAAAAATGCGAAAGATAGACTTAACAAAGGTCGTGTTATCACTATGTTTCCAGAGGGCACACGATCTCGTAATGGAAGGATGCTCTCTTTTAAAAATGGTGCTAAAGTTGTAGCTGATAAGTATCGCTTACGGGTACAACCAATTGTACTTATAGAGACTGCAAAATATTATGATATAAAAAGATTTTATTACTCTCCGGGGACTATAAAAGTTATCTATCTTGATAGTTTTATTGCAGATAAAGAGGATAGTGATTGGTTACGAAAATTACAAGAAAAAATGCAAAAGGTATATGACGATGAGTTGGCAAACAATCCTAGCGATAGGTAGTGGTGGATTTTTAGGAGCTATACTTCGTGCTTACCTAAATGGTGTCATCAATAGTAAAGTTACACATGTTCTTCCACTTGGAACACTTGGTGTAAATCTTATTGGTAGCCTTATTATGGGAATACTGTTTGCTTACTTTATGCATACTACCGTACTCTCTGTACATATGAAATCATTTTTAACAACAGGTTTTTTGGGTGCACTCACAACTTACTCTACATTTGCAATGGAAACATTCTGGCTATTAGAAGGTGGCTCTTTTTTACTAGCACTTACAAATATGGCTATTAATGTTTTTGGAACAGTAGCCATGGCAGGTTTAGGATTCTACATTATTAAGCTTATTTTTAAAGTTTAACTTTCCATTATCTCTAAACAATCTGTAATAATTTTAAAAGAGATAGAAAAATAATTTATATAAAGAATTATAAAGTAATGACCTCATCAGCACACCAGTTTGCTAACTCTATATCATGTGTTATAAGAAGCATAGCCATAGAGTCTAAATGTCTTATGAGCATCTCCATTACCTCCAACTGAATTACATTGTCAAGTGCAGATGTAGGCTCATCTAGTAATAAAATATCAGGCTTCATAAGAATAGCTCTTAATATAGATGCCCGTTGGAGTTGCCCTCCTGAGAGTTCATGAGGAAGTTTTAGAAGTAAATCATATTCTAGGTTAATTAATTTTAAATATTTTTCTAGCTCTTTTAAAGGTGCAACATCAGATATCTGATTAATAAGTGTATAACTAGGATGAAAAGAGCTGTAAGGGTCTTGAAAAACTTGTGAACATAAAGCAACTTTTATGGAGCCTTCAATCGGTCGTAAGTTCTTTAAAATCAGTTCAAAAAGAGTACTCTTTCCAGCACCACTCTCCCCTACAATCGCTTTTAGTTCACCTTTTTGAAGTGTCAGTGAAAAATTGTTTAGAAGTAACTTATCTTTGGTATATCCAAAAGTAAGGTTTTTTACATCTAAAAGATACTCCAAGATCTAACTCTTAGTAAGTGAAGTGTACGCTTTTACTAACTCTTTATAAAGCATGTCTGGTTTAATATGAGCATCATTCTCCCAGATACGTTTCATAACGATATTATCCTCTTCTCCATTCCATACTTTTATATAAGAACCATCTTTATATCCATTATCTTGACGAAACTGATTTAAAATATTTTTTCCAACATAGAGGCGGTAGAGTGTTTCAAGATCAAGTCCACTCATAAGTACAAGATCAAAGAAGTCACAAATCATTGCATCAATATCGAGTTCTTCTTCTGAAATAGCAACTCTTATAAGTGATTCAACTTTAGCGATTACAATCTCTTGAGACTCATATTTTTCCTGTTTTACATCTAATTTTGAAAATGATTCTAATTCTGAAATATTGATCGCTATATCTTCAATCCCACCCTTGAGCATCTGTGCATAATTCTCAATAGCTAAACTCATAATAAAGTGCCATACATCTACAACTTCTATTTGGTGGTTTGCCCAATCTGGTTCTTTATCTATCGCTTTCCAATGTTTCCAAGAAAAACTATCAACCATTTCTGCACACTCCATATAAATACAGCGTTTCCAGTTAATAGTTTTCCCATTTTTTGTGATACCTTTCGTCCACTCTTCGCCATTTGTTGCATTGTTGAGTTGGTTTTGTAACTGTAACATCAATAATATTTTATCATTCATAAAAGAGACTCACTTTGATTAATTTATTTCATATTTTATCTAAATATGCTAAACTTTCGTACCTAAAAAGAGAGATTTATGAAAAGAATTAACTGTAGAAGATGTGCTTACTATTTTGTCACTTGGGAGCCTAAAAAACCACATGGCTGTAAGGCTTATGGATTTAAATCCCCTCAAATACCATCAATGGTTGTTTTTAAAAGTAGTGGCACTGAATGTTCAATGTTTACTCAAAAATAAAGTTCTATTTTTTTTCCAAAACCTAGACTATTATCAGTAAGTTTTACAGATGAGAGTTTTATCTGCCAGAGTGTTGGATTCATTGCAAGAGCATAGGGAAAGTGAAAAAAGTATTTTTTTGTAAGTCTACTGTTAGAGAAAGGAAGAAAGACTCCTTTAAATTGTAAACCTTTTATCTCCCCAATTTTTTTTGTTTCAAGAAGTATATTTCCAGCTATGTTTTCATTACTCATAATATGTTTGATATGAGTAGTCTCTAAAGAACTTGCAACTACAAAAGAGTTCGTATCTCTATCAAATACATAAAAAAGAGAGCAGACACTTAATGCATCATTTAGTGTTGTGGCAAGACTCATTACATGATGTTTTTCTATAAACGCCACTACTCTCTGCAGTTCTTTATTCATTAAATTTTATAAAGAAAATTCTCTAAAGCTTCAGCATCATTTATAGAGCGTTTTTCTAACATCATCTGTGCAATATCATCAAGACTAAGCATATTGAAAATCTCTGTGGGACTATTTGTATTATAGTAACTCTTTATAAACTCTAGTAAAATCTCAAAGTTATCATCTCTAACACTATATTTTTTATACTCTTTATACTCATCCCAATCAATTCTTGCCAATGCATACCCCTTCTATTTTTGACATTTTAGCGAAAGTGCTTTGTCTAACTTCTTAATTATGCCCAACATTTTATTCTCAGAGACAGCAAAATTTAAACGCATAAAGCCACTACCCTCTCTGCCAAAACTGATTCCTGCATTGAGTCCAAGTTTTGCTTCTTGTATAAAAAACTCACGCAGAGCCTTATCCCTAACTCCTAAACCTTTACAATCTAGCCATGCAAGATAAGTTCCCTCTATCGGTATGAGTTTTATAAGTGTAGGATATCTCTCTAGCATACCCTTTAGTGCTAAATAGTTACTATAAAGATGTTCTCTAAGTGCAACAACCCACTCTTTTCCCTCTCTATATGCACTCTCAAATGCAACATGAGAGAGAACACTTCCCTGTGCAAAATGAACTCTATCGTAAGCTACTTGAAACTTTTTTTTCAGTTTTTCATTTTGTACAACAACACTACTCATCGCAAATCCTGCCATGTTAAATGTTTTACCAACACCAATGGCAGTCACTGTTATCTCTTGTGCTTGCTTACTTAATGTTGCAAAAGGAGTATGTTGATATCCCCTGTATACCAAGTCAGAATGAACTTCATCTGCAAAAACTACAATACTCTGTTCATAACATACTTCAAGAATTGCCTCTAACTCCTCTCTCTTCCAAACACGGCCAACTGGATTATGAGGAGAACAGAGTAGAAGTAACTTTGTAGAGGGTGTAATTTTTGACTTTAAATCTTCAATATCAAATCTATAAACACCCTCTTCATCTTGTGAGAGTGGGTTTTTAATAAGAGTACGTTCTAGATTTAAAACAGAGTGGAAAAACGGAGAGTAAACTGGTGTTTGTACGATTACACCCTCCCCCTTCTCTGTAAAAGCCTCTATCGCCACACACATTGAAGCAACCACGGAGTGCGAGTAAAAAAGATCTTCCACTTCAAAAGAAAATCCATGCTCTTTTTGCATCCACACTCTCTGTGCATCATAAGCACTACGAGGAACCTCTTCATAACCAACTATAGGATGCTCTAACCTTTTTTTCACGGCTTCAAGCACAAAAGATGGAGTATCTATATCCATATCTGCTACCCAAACTGGCTCAACATCCTCTGTACCAAAGAGTTCTTCTCTTAGTGTATACTTTTCAGCATTTGTATTCTCTCTCGCTGCACTTGTAGAAAAATCATACACTATCTTTTTCTCCACACACTTACCTCTGAGAGTGTATGCTGATACTTTCTCGCTGTCTCTTTAATAACAAAAGCCAAATCTTCTCTGTGAATAAGTTCAAATTTTTCACCTAGCAGTATTTGTAGACTCTCTATAGTCTTTACAGCTTTACCAGTCTCATCTTCATAACCACCAAGCCAAAACTCTTTTGCAGTGGAACTCTCTTGCCAAGTATAAGGAGAAGTAAGTACTAAAATAGCATCCTTATTTAAGCGCTCATCCACTCCCTCTAAAAATAATTTTGGGTTATAGAGTCTATCTATCAAGTTTGTCGCCATAATAAGATCATAGCCACTAAAGTTAGGCTTTAGGTTACAAGCATCACCCTGCCAAAATGAGACCCTATTTTTAAGAGTTTCATATCCTAACTCTTCAATAGTTACTCGCTTTTTCGTAGCAAGTTCCCCCTCGTCTAAAGTCAAAAAGGCTATACTCCCCTCCTCTTTGAGTTTTACACCTACCTGTACAAATCTTGCGGAGAAGTCTATTCCCTCAACACTCTCAAATGTTTTTGCCAACTCATAAGTAGCACGTCCCGTTGCACAGCCAAGGTCAAGTGCTTTATCTCTATTAATAGTAAATCTTGATGCTAATTCTGCTGTACTTATTGCAAAATTTTCCACGCCAAAATGAGTCTCTCCATATTGAAACTCACAGTACTGTGACACTAAAGCATCACTCTCATAAATATCTTCCACGCTCTCTTCTCTCTTTTGTGTGATTACATACCTAAATCCAGCATTCTGAAAAAAATGCTTTCTAAAGGCATATCTTGAATTTTTTGTTATTAAATTTCCGCTACTTGCCCATGAAGAGCCAAGTATCAGTGCATGTTTTTCATCAAAGGTTGGCACAGAAAAATCATCATATGCTTCATGAACTCTAAATCCCTCAAAGGGGCGAATAGGTGTTCTACTCCACTGCCAAACATTCCCTACAATATCATAGAGTCCATTAAAATTAAACTCATTTACAGGGGAAGAGGATGCATAGTGGTAGAAGTTAAGGTTTGCTCTACTCTCATGAAACTCTGGAATATCTTTAAGGTCTGCTCTCTCATACATCACTCTATATTCAGCTTCACTTGGGAGTGTATAGACTACACCCTCTTTTTGACTCTTGTACCTACAAAATGCTTCCGCTTCCAAGGCATTTACATCTACAGGCCAGTCAAGTGGCATATCTATAAGAGATGAGAGGGCTCTATACTTAAAACTATCTCCCTCTTTTATCCAAAAAGGGGGATGTTTGGCTTCTGTTTGTCTTAAAAATGCTTCTCCCTCCTCATCCCAATACTCTCTATTTTCATAACCACCCTCTACTACAAATGTCATAAACTCGCCATTACTTACAAGATATTTTGAAGCTTCAAATCCAGCTACTTCCTTCTTATAAACACCATATTCATTATCCCAACTATAGAGTGAACACCCCTCACCTATACCAAGTGTAACTCTTGCACTCTCTACTGATACCATAGCGTTTTGTGGTGCAAAAGAGGAGTGCTCACAAAGAGGAAAAAACTCTACCTCTCTTATAAACTCTAGTGGCATCTGTCTATGAAGAACCAAAGAGGTCTCTATATGGATTCGTTCATGCTCTATACCCATAAGAATTATCCACATTGCAGAGTCCTCTTTTATAGGTAGAGTAAGGGGAAGTTCCATAATAAGTCTTGAGACTAATGCTTTTACCTTTACTCTATACTCTCTAACATCTGAGACTTCAGGCCAGTTGTATCGAGTCTGATCCATATCATCCCAAGCCATCTCATCAACACCTACAGCAAAGATTGACTCAAAATTTGCATCTATTCTCTGTGTGATTATCTTCATATTTATAAGTTTATTGATAAAAAATGTTGCAGTATGACCAAAATAGAAGATCATTGGATGGCGTGTTATCTCTGATTTTTTATAAAAAACAGTATCATCTTTTAAAAGCTCAAACACTTTTTCATAAAGTTCATATGTATTATGAAAATACTCTAGTATCTCTTGGCGTTTACCCTCTATGCTCTTGCCATCTAGCAAAACGCTATAGTGACTTAATTTACTCAAATAACAACCTTTAAATTTGTTATAATGATTATATGCAAATTATTCAAAGTAAATTATTAAACAACTTTAAGAATCTTACACAAGGGTTTACAACAAAGCAAAATGGGAATTTAGCTTTTCATGTAGAGGATGATGAAAAGCATGTTATTGCTAATCATAAAAAACTCGCAGACTCTCTCAACTACAACTACAACTCTTTAGTTCATATGAAGCAGATACATACAACAGATGTGATAGTTATAGACGATGCAGATGACTTTTTACATCCACCTACTTGTGATGCACTTATAACTGATAGAAGAGAGACTCCTCTTATGGTGATGGTAGCAGACTGCTCACCTATTCTCTTCTATGATACTAAACGCCATGTTATAGCAGTTACTCATGCTGGGAGAGCGGGTGCTTTTCATAACATAATCGCCAAGACCTGTAACTCCTTTGCAAAGAACTATCACTCCGTTATGCAAGATATCTATGTAACTATTGGTGCGAGTATTAAGAGTTGCTGCTATGAGGTAGGCATAGAAGTAGTCCAAGAGGCAATTAATTTAAATTTTGACTATGCTATCTATCAAAAAAACAGCTCCTACTACCTCGACATATCTAAGATCCTCAATACACAACTTCTATCTTTCGGCATCCCTCAAAAAAACATAGAGATAGAGAGTCAATGCACCTCTTGTTCTAACACACATTTTTCCTATAGAAGAGAGCAAAAAACTGGTCGGGAAGCGGGAGTAATTTTACTCAAATAACGCTCTGTTATAAAAACTACTTAAGCTAATTAGTGTACTACTGCATCAAACAAATTAAATGAGAAAATAATGATTAAAAACGTAATATCAACAGTAACAGCCTTAACTCTTCTCGCGTCACCTTTAGCAGCAGAAATGTATCTTGGAGTAGAAGGGAGTACAGGCTCAGGTACGATAGACTACTCTATGGTCTATGATGAGTATGCAGCAACACACCCTGAGACAGACTTCTCTAGTGATGAAGAGTTTACAACATTTAAAGTGATTCTAGGAGCGGGTATAATGTCCCCAGAAAAACAAACCACTTAATACAATATTCTTATTTAAAAAGTTAAAATAAGAACAGAAAAGTGAGGGATAAAAAATGAGTACAAAGAGAAAGACTTATAGTGCAGAGTTTAAAGC
>Ga0256837_1001222_pt1 | contig 18250 bp, 18 predicted proteins | sample 4562384metaG_FD_185976 | JGI IMG/M metagenome (GOLD analysis project Ga0256837, IMG submission 185976) | Hydrothermal vent microbial communities from Guaymas Basin, Mexico - 4561-384 | ecosystem: Environmental > Aquatic > Marine > Hydrothermal vents | place: Mexico: Guaymas Basin | collected...
ATAAATCTTTTACGCTTCCGACATCACTGACTATAGCAGGTTTATTCATCATCAAAGCCTGTATAAGGCTCTGAGGGACCCCTTCGTTTAAAGAAGGCAATACAAAAATATCAATTGCGGCTAAAAATTCCCCGGGGTCGGTATGCCCTAACAGTTTAAAATCCATACCTTCAACTTCCTCTTTTAACCTGTTCATTAAAGGTCCGTCCCCCGCAATTGCAAATTCAATATTATCATATCTTTTTAAAAGCTCTTTTGCCGCCTTTATAAGATAAATATGTCCTTTTACATGTCTTAAAATACCCAAAGCACCGATTACCGTTTTTTTATTAAACCCGAATTTTTTCCTGCATAAATCCCTGTCAAACCTCTTTGGATTAAACATATTTTCATCGACACCAGTGGGAATAGAAACTATTTTTTCGGGTTTTATTCTGTTGTATTTAATCATATTTTCCCTTACCACCTCGCCGGTGGTAATTATAAAATCAGCCATTTCGTTTATAAAATTGAGCCTTGAAGAATTTATTTTGCTGTTTAAATGTCTTGTACGGATAAACTTAGCACCGCTCAGCTTTGCCGCAATACCGCCAACCCACGTGTCTTTTCCGGAATGCGTATTGACGATATCGACTTTTTCATTTTTTATTATTTTTCTTAATTGAAAAAGGGTGGAAAAATCGCTATTTCCTTTAAAAGGGAGAATATAAACCTTAAACCCTCTTTTTAAAGCCTCTTCTTTTATGCGGCTGTGTGCTCTACAGGCAAGAATTACATCCACCCCCTTTTCCCTAACACCTTCCATCTCGGAAATTATCCTAATTTCCTGTCCCCCCCATCCGTCAGACCACTCCGTATGTAAAACTTTCATAATCTTTCCTCTAAAATATTATAAATGTTATTCATATCAAACTTCATTAAACACTCACTGATTTTACTCCCCCTGCATCCGTCTTTTCCACAGGGAATACACTCCCAGTTATGCTGAATTACGGTATGTTTTCCCATTTTTTGTATACCGTTTTTATTGACATATCCGCTTTTTGTCAAATCATTATCCCAAGGCCCCCAGTTAAAAGCCGCGCTCGGTCCGAAAAACGCGATAACAGGCGTATTTACAGCCGCCGCCATATGCATAACTGCGGTATCAACACCAACAAAAGCTTTGGCTTTGCTTGAAAGACAGGCAACCTGATTCAGACTTAATTTTCCGCTTAAATTCAAAGGTTTTGTTTTACAGTGTGAAAGTATCGAATTTACTTTTTTTAATTCTTTTTCATCGGGGCTTGCGGTAATTACGACTTCATACCCTTTGTTTTTTATAAAATCTATGATTTTTGCCATTATTTCGTCTTTTACACATTTAAAAAGCCATCTTGAAACGGGATGGATATGTACAAATTTTTCAGGGATTAAAGAATCTACTTTTTCTTCATCACCCTTATCCCAAAAAATTTCCACCTTTTTTTCATATATTCTTTTTTTTAAAACCCGCACGGCATCAAGATTATTTTCTATAATATGATTATTCCAATTTATTTTCAATATTTTATTAAATACATTTTTTAAAAAAATATTTTTTTTAACCGGATAACCTATTTTTATTTTAGCATTACTAAATTTTGCAATAAGTGCTCCCCTGTCACCTTCGGTGGTATTAATAACAATATCATAATCTTTAAAATTATTTAAAAATTTATATTCTTTTATTAATCTTTTTAATAAATAAAAATTTTTATATTTATTTCTGTCATAAGTATATATTTTATTAATAGCAGGATTATATTTAAGCACCGACTCAGTTCCTTTATTAATTAAAACATCAATCTGTGCATCCGGGAAATTCAACTTAAGATTTTTAATAAGTGGTGTAGTCAAAAGCACGTCTCCGATATTTCTGAACTTCATAATGAGTATTTTCATTTCCCACCTTTAATATATTTCCAAAATGTATACTGTGAATAAAGCCTTGCTATTACAAACCCGTCCCACCCTTCAAGAAAACCGAGTTTAATAAAATAGAGCTTAAAAAAGGTCCAAAAAGGTGAAAACAGAGCCTTTATCCTGTTCGGTTTAGCCCCGATTGAAGAATATCTGTTTTGTTTGACAATAAACTCTTCAATACTTTCATAAGCAAGGTGCTTTAAAGGATGTTTCAAATATCCCTTTTCACATTCGCATATTACGCTTTCATGCACATCCCTGTCGTTAAATCTTGCTTTTTTTCTGTTAAAAAGCCTAATTGTATAATCCGGATAAAGACCGAGATGTTTTATATCCCTGCCCCAAAAATTATTAATTCTGGCAACATAATAAGCGTCAAACTTTGGATTTTGAAGTTCTTTTAATATTTCATCCCTTAGCTCAGGCAAAATCCTCTCATCGGAATCGAGCACAAAAACCCAGTCGTTTTTGGCTAAATCTACGGCTTTTTGTTTTTGTCTTCCAAAACCAAGCCACTGCTGATATTCAACCCTTGCACCAAGTTCACCTGCTATTTTACAGGTTTTATCACTGCTTCCGCTGTCAACCACTAACACCTCATCTGCAAAATCGGCCGACTTAACGGCGCCCATTATGTGTTTTTGAGAATTTTTGGTAATAATAACAACGCTTAATTTATTCATACCTGTCCTCATAATAGTGCTTAAACCTTCTGTGAAACCAAAACCACTCCTCAGGTTTTTGCCTGATCATCTCCTCAATAACGTCGCTTTGTTTTTGGACGGATTTTTTTATATCCTCTTCGATAATAGGCTCTTTAAATATAAATTTATATTTGTCTTTATCCCTTTGCACAAAAACGGGGATGATAGGAATTTTAAACCTTTTTGAAAGCAGGGCGGCACTTGGGGTGTGAAGGGCTTTAAGTCCAAACATAATTACATCTTCACCCTCTTTTCTTGCAGTATTTTGGTCAACTAATATTCCTATACTTCTTCCTTTTTTAATATCGGATATCAACTTTTTTAACGCCCCTTTTTTATTTACCGTTTTAATATTATATTTTTCCCTGCTAGTTTTTACAAAATAATTAACCAGTTTATTATCCAAATCCCTAACTACTATTGTCATTGGTATATTCAATATACCTCCCAGCACCCAGGGGATAATTTCCCAGTTACCGTAATGTGCGGTAATAAAAATTGCAGGTTTGTTTAAATATTTTTCAACTTTTTCCATTCCTACAAATTCTATCTTTTTCTTCAAATCATCCGCAGAAAGATTTCTGTTTTTAATAAGTTCTAATAAATTAAATGCAAAATTTTCATATACTTTTTTAGCAATTTCAATCTTTTTATTTTTTGGCATATCCGGAAATACTAAATCAAGATTGGTAAAAATTATTTTTTTTCTTCTTTTATCCAGCAAATATAAAACATTTCCTATTATTTTACTTAAACTCATCTACTTTCCTAATAATGTTTTTCACATCCATTTTATCCATTATATCCAACCTTTTATTTATTTCTCCCTTTTGAATTTCCACGCTTTTGGAAAATTTATTTTCCAAAATTTTATTATTATACGTGCATCCGTAAAGAATTATATTTTTTACATTATTAGCCCATGCTATAAAACTAGGCCCCGTATCGTTTCCTATAAGCAAATCGCTTTTATCTATTAAAGCCTTCAAATCGTTTAAATTCAGCTTTACAGGATATGCCCCAATATTATCCGCTATCTTAAAAGCGCTTTTTTTTTCCTTTTCATTTGCATAAGGAATGATTATATTTTCTTTTAAATTTTGCCCTATCTCAATCCATATCCTATCAGGGACTTTTTTACAATCCCATGTAGCGCCTATAATAAATACAACATTTTTTTTATTACGACTTAAAAACTCAAACTCTCTATCTTTATAAAACAGTAATTTGGGATGATTTTTTAAATACTCTTCATCTTCAATTTCAAAAAGTTCAAGGTACCTCTCCACGGCATACTTTTTTTTAGATTTAACCTTTTTATTATAAAACAAAGCTGCTATTTTTTCTCTTGGATTTTCATATCCTATTAAATATTTACCGGTTATTTTACCCACAATTGCACTTTTTAACAAACCCTGCAAATCATATATAGTTTCATACTTTATGTTTTTAAGCTTTTTAATTTCACTTAATATTTTTAACTTTTCTTTTTTCACTTTTCTTAAATCTAAAGAAACTACATTTTCAATAAGAGGATGATAATCCAAAATTTCTTTAAAAGCACCATCTACGATAAAATCGATTTTTCTATTTAATTTAGGAAGAACAATAAGAGAATGAATAATATCCCCCATCGAACTAAGTTTCAATAAAGCTTCCATACATCCCTTTTTTTAGATAGAATAACTTTCCAAAATTATATCATTAAAAGGCATTTAAGTGTGGCAGTTTTTTAAAGAATATTTTCCTTATTATAAAAATTATAAAAAAGAAATAGTTATAGCAATTGTAGGAATGATACTGGTCTCCGTATCAACTGCAGCCACTGCTTATTTAATAAAACCCGTCCTTGATAAAATCTTTATAGAAAAAAACGAACAGATGCTTTATATTCTCCCTTTAGGAATAATACTTGTATATTTTTTAAAAGGAGTGGGTACGGTATTGCAACAATATTACGTCAGTTATATAGGAGAGGATATTGTAAGACAAATAAGAGATAAATTTCTCTCCCACATTACAAATCTTGATTTAGATTTTTTTAAAAAAACACATTCCGGTGAACTGGTCAGCAGAGTAATAAACGATATAAACAGAATTCAAAACGCCGTTTCAAACTCCATAGCAAATATGTTAAGAGACATTCTTATGGCAATTTTTCTACTAGGTGTTGTTATTTACCAAAATCCGAAACTTGCTTTTTTCGCCCTTATAATTTTACCTCTTATGATTTATCCCATAAGCGTAATTTCAAAAAAACTTAAAATACTTTCAAAACAGGCTCAGAGTAAAACAGCGGAATTAAACCAGCATTTAAGCGAAATTTTTAAAAATATAGAAACAATTAAAGCTTACAACGCACAAAAATACGAAACGGATTCATTTAAGAAACATAACCTCAATTACTTAAAAATAAATCTTAAAACAATAAGGACAAGGGCATATTTAATTCCTGTTTTAGAACTTTTAAGCGCTACTATAGCCGCAGTTGTAATTATAATCGGGGGAAAAGAAGTTATTGAAGGAAAAATGAGCGTAGGAGCCTTTTTTTCATTTATGACGGCTCTTTTTATGCTGACCGATCCTATTAGGCGATTATCTATGACATATTCAAAACTTCAAGACGCCATTGCCGCTCATGAAAGATTAAAAGAGATTTTAGGTAGACTCCCTAAAATAAAAAGCGGGCAAAAAGAAATTAAAGAAATAAAAAACATAGAATTTAAAAATGTAAGTCTAAAATACGGAGACAATTATGCCCTTAAAAACATATCTTACAAAACCGAAAAACCTAAAATAATAGGTTTAGTAGGAGACAGCGGAGGAGGAAAAAGCAGTTTTGTAAGCCTTATAGAACGGTTTTATGACCCTGATGAAGGAAAAATATTAATCAATAATGAAGATATCAAAAACTACAATATACACCTACTAAGAGAAAAAATAGCCTATATTCCGCAAAATATCCATATTTTTAACGATACAATTGCCGCCAATATAGCTTACGGAAAAAAAATAGATGAAAAAGAAGTAAAAGAAGCTTTAAAAAAAGCAAATCTTTTAAATTTCGTAGAAACTCTTGAAAACGGCATTTATACAGTGTTAAATGAAGGAGGAAGCAACTTAAGCGGAGGACAAAAACAAAGAATTGCCATAGCAAGGGCTTTATATAAAAATCCAGACATTCTAATCCTTGATGAAGCCACAAGCGCCCTTGATAATAAAAGCGAAGCCGTAATTATGGAAACAATTGAAAATTTAAACAATAAACTGGTATTTATAGTGGCTCACAGATTATCTACAATAGAAAACGCTGACGAAATTTTGGTATTTAAACAAGGTCAAATTATCTGTAAAGGAAAAAAAGAAGAACTTTTAAAAAACTGTGAAGAATTTAAAAAACTTTATAAGGTAAACTATTGAAAAAAAAGTATAATCTTTTTAAAAACGCCTCATACGCCCTGCAAGGAGTTTTAACACTTCTTAAAGAAAAAGCTTTTTTGCTTGAAATTTTTTTTATAATACCGCTTTTATTTTGGCTTTGTTTTTTAAATTTAACAATTGTTCAAAAATCGGTTATGATTATGAGTTTATTTACTGTTTTAATAGCTGAAGCTTTAAATACCGCCGTGGAATATACCGTAGATTTGGTAACTGATGAGTGGCACGAATTTGCAAAAAAAGCAAAAGATACCGCAAGTGCGGCAGTTTTTTTCAGTATCGTTCAAGCGGCAGTTGTCTGGGGAATAAATCTATTCCTTTCTTAAAACCTTATCACTTATAAAATCGGCTAAACTGTTCGATTTAAATTCTTTAAATTTATCTCTGTTTTTATCAAACCATTCAACGAAATCGCTTTTCCCGTCATAAAATTCAAAAATTTTTTTTATTTTACCGGCTTTACTCCATGGAAGATACATATATTTAAGTCTAAGTTCCTTTTTTATAGCCCAGTTTTTATCACGCCCCTGCAGCAGATGCCAAAGAACAGCTACAAAACCGGTCCTGTCCGCCCCGGCTTTACAATGAAAAAGAAGAGGTTTTTTAGAAGTTTTTAAAATTTTTTCAAGTTTAATATATTCCTCTTTAGAAACGCTTTCGGGTTTTCGGGATTTAATGGAAACAGTATGATATTCAACACCCATTTCTTTGCATATCTTCTTTTCAAGCCTGTAAAGATAATTTTTATTGTCTCCCCTTAAATTGATAATCGTTTTAATGCCGTATTTTTTTATAATTTTTTTTAATCTCCAAGGCAGTATCTGAGCGCTTCTGTAAACCCCGTCATCCACTTTATGAAAATTGACCCAAAAAAGATTTAAAAAATTATGTTCTTCCGTTAAAATTCTAAATATATCTTTCAATTTCATCAAGTCTCTTTATAAGTTTCATAGGCGTAAGGGCATAGTCAGGTTCGTAGTTTCCGGCTATGGAATGAGCCAGGGATGCATGAATTGTAGCTTTTAAAGGATGCCACCCCTGAGCCAACAAGGCACCTATCATACCTGCTAACACATCCCCGCTTCCTCCTTTTGCAAGTGCGGCGCTTCCGTTTGGGTCAATGTTTAATTTTCCGTTAAAAGCGATTATTTTATTAGCCCCCTTTAACAGTAAAACTGTTTTGGGATATTTTTCGCTGAATTTTTGGGCAAGTTCAAATCTGTTTTGTTGAATATCCGATACACTGTATTCTCCAAAACCGCTAATTTTAAGAAGAGAGGCAAACTCTTTAGGATGCGGAGTCAGCACAATCTTATCTTTTTGTAAAAATTCTTTTATTACATCTTTATAAAACATATCGGCATCAATAACCATCGGAATATCAAGCTTTAATATATTTTCCATCTCATCGTCAAAATGATTATTAAGTCCCATGCCAAACGCCAACGCGCTAAATCCTTCTATATGATGGGAATGCATAATTTCATAAGGTATATTTATCTTATCATCATGACTTACAATGCTGACAAGCCCCGCTCCAAAATTAAAAGCGGACATTGCAGCCATAATTCCGGCTCCCGGCTTTTCTCCTACCAAAACTCCCAAATGACCGTAAGAACGTTTATGTGTATTTTGTTTTTTTCTATATGGAAGGGTTAAATCGCGTTTTTCCCATACGTAATAATCGGTTTTACCTCTGTATTTTGAAAAACTGACTCCAAGATTTGCAAGTTTGATTCTTCCTACGTAATCTTTTGCCGCGTCTGCGTAAAGGGAAAGCTTTTCAGCTCCCATCGTAACGGTAACGTCCGCTTTAAAAGCTACCGGTCTTAAATTACCGTTATCGTCTATTCCGGTAGGAATATCACAAGCCAGTTTAAAAGCGTTTACGTTATTCATCTTTTTAATAAGACATACTATCTCTTTTGGCAAATCTCTTTTTAATCCGCTGCCGAAAACAGCGTCAACCAAACATTCACATTTATGATATTCCTCTTTAATTTCTCCTCCAACAGCTTTAAATCTCTCAAGCTGCAGCTTCGCCATATCCGATTTAACCCCAAGCGGCAAATAAAGATTTACTATATAATCTCCATGTAAAATCCTGCCAAGAGTTATTCCATCAGCTCCGTTGTTTCCGGGACCGGAAACTATATTAACCACGCTTTCCTTAGGAACGTTTTGATAAATTTCCAAAGCCATTTCATAAGCGGCATGTTCCATTAAAATATCTTCTGTTAGTCTGTATTTTTCATAACATTTTTTATCAAAAGAATATACTTCTCTAAATACAGGCTTCACTTTCTCCTCCTGAATTTCAAAGCTTTTAAAACATCTTCTTTTTTTATTTTATTTCTTTTTTTGGTATTTGCCACCGTTTTTGAAAGTTTATAGATATTAAATTCGCTTCTTTTACTCAAATCAAGATTCTTAACGGCTTTTTTAATTATATCATATGCTTCGTTTTCCAAAGAAAATTTAAAATTTTCTTTCAAATTGGCATTAAATTCTCCCTTTTGCATTTCAAAAGCCGTCAAAACCTTTTCAAACATCTCTTTACTAGAAATACTTGATTCATCTTCATCTTCAATCATCTGATGATAAATTTCTATTCTGTCATACAAAGGTTCGCTAATTCTGTTTTTGTATCTTCTGATTTCCAAATCGGTACACCTGCACTCCTTAAAAGGGCTTAAAAGATTACCGCAAGGACATGGATTCATAGCAGAAGCAAACAAAATATCCGTTTCATATTCTATTTTGGAATTTACTCTGCTGATAACCATTTTCCCATCCTGCAAAGGAAGCCTCAAATTTTCTAAAATGTCTTTTTGGAAATATGGAAGCTCGTCAAAAAACAGCATTCCTTTATTGGCAAAAGCAATTTCCCCTATTTTCGCTCCCCTGCTCCCTCCTCCGAAAATAGCCGATTTCGTACTTGAATATATGGGATGCCTAAAAGGCCTCTTAGGAGAAAAATCAACTTCTTTTCCTTCAATAGCTTCAAGATAGGCTACTTTAAGTATGTCATCAAGACCCATAGGGGGCATTATTTCTTTTAGCCTGTTTATTATCATAGATTTTCCAACTCCGGGACTTCCTTCAAAAAGAAGATTATGAAATCCGCTTGCGGCATATAAAGCGGCTTCTTTTGCCCCTATTTGTCCTAAAACATCACAAAAATCATCCTCAAACTCGGCATCATAAAAATATTTTTTACCCTCTATTTTAATAAAATCGTAATGAATTTCGCTTTTTTCAATTTTTCGGGGGTTAAATTCGTCAAACTCGCTTAAATGGGAAAAAGCGTATACTTCAACTCCGGGAATATTACCTACCTTTTTTGCGCTTTCAATGGGAATAATTACTTTTTCAGGTCTTAAAGATAAAATAAGAGGAAAAATTGAAGCGGTATCTTTAAGCGCCCCGTCAAGTCCAAGTTCTCCAAGTACCATATATTCGTCTAAATTTATGTCCGTATTATGATAAAGAATGCTTAACGCTATAGGTAAATCAAAATGGCTGCCCTCTTTTTTTAAGTCGGAAGGACTTAATGAAATAACAATTTTTAAAGGAGGAAAAGAATAATCGTTGTTTAAAAGAGCGGATTTCACTCTTTCTTTACTTTCCTGAATAGACTGAGAACCAAGACCGACTATAGAAAATCCCGGAAGAGCTTTAGTAAAAGAACTTTCAACTTCAACTACTCTGCCTTCAAACCCGTTAAGAGTGGAAGAAATTATTTTTTTCGTTTTTGTTTTTGTTGTTTTAATAGTTTTTTCCACTCTTTTTCAAATTTTTTTCTTTTAATATAATCTAATCTTTCTATAAAAAGATGCCCGTCAAGATGGTCTGTTTCGTGTTGAAAAGCCACACTTAAAAGACCTTCGGCATCCATAATATGCTCTTTTCCGTATCTATCAAAAAATTTTACTTTAACGGTTGCGTATCTTTCCACTTCGTCAAAATAATCAGGGACACTTAAACACCCTTCCGTATCTTTATGAGTACCATCCCAAACCAAAAACTCAGGGTTTATAACTTCAATTAACGTATTTTTAGACTGTTTTCCTTCTTCATCCCCTATATCTATAATAAGAGCCCTTCTAGGAACCCCAACCTGTATAGCCGCAAGTCCCACGCCGTTTTTGGCAATCATTGTTTCATACATATCGTCAAGAAGTTTATGAAGTTCCTCATCAAATCTTTCAACGGGTTTTGAAATTTGTTTTAAAATTTTATTAGGATATGTCACAATATCTAAAAGGGGCATTATTTACCTTCATATACAATATAAAGTATATTTTCTTTTTCCGCCTTTTTCATAGCTTCAAGGGCACTTGCCACATACTCATCAGGCGTTTTTTTCTCTTTCATTTCAACAACACCCGCTACAATCTGAAGTTCTAATTCTTCACCTTCTAAAAATACAGCCGAATTGCTTATCATATCGGCAAGCCTCTCAACCGTTTTACCGGCTCCTACTCTATCAGTGTGTCTTAGAAGCATTGCAAAAATTCCGTCTCCAAGATGGGCTACAACATCCGTTCTTCTTGAAGTTTTTAAAATAATTTTTGCAATACTTCTATTTGCAAGTATCCTGCTTTTTTCATTTAAAAGTTTTTTGGCAATTTCATCTTTTAATTTTATAGTTACAATAGAACTTGTATGAGCAAACTTTTCTATTAAAGATATCTCTTTTTTAAGAATTTTTAAAAAGTAATTTTTGTTATAAACCCCGTATCGTTGGTCAAACATAGAATTGCTTTCGATATCCTTTACTATTTCTACGTTTTTTGCGTAAAGCTGTTTTACGGTTTTTAGTTCATTTTCCATCTTAGAATAAATATTGTCAATTTTCACAGAAAGCTGATTTAATATTTTTTCCATTGCTTTAGGAGAGGTTATATGAGAAATCTCTTCAAGATGTTTTTTTATCAAATCTTTTACAGAAGCGGAAATTTTATACATTAAAGCGGTGTGTTGAAGGAGCTCTTTTGAATATTTAAAAGAAACTTTAAGTTTTTTTTCAAGCTCAAAATCTTTTTCTAATTCATTACTCTCTTCAATCGACATAAGCTCATAAACCTGTTTTCTGAACTCAAGCGGCTCTTCGTCAAGCATATTTAAAAAATATATTTTGTAATAATAAGGAATAGGAGGAGTCCCCTCCTCTATTATTTTATCCAGTACTTTCTTAGCAAACTTCTCTAAAGGAGTTGTCGCATCACTTAAATCAGGAGCCGTAAAAGAAGTTGAATATTTATTACTACCCATCATATCTCTCTTTTTTTAAGAATTTTATCAATAAGTCCGTATTTAAGCGCCTCTTCAGCACTCATAAAAAAGTCTCTTTCAGTATCTTTTTCTATTTTTCTAACGCTTTGTCCCGTATTTTCAGCCAAAATTTTATTGAGCTCTTTTTTCATTCTTAAAATCTCTTTTGCATGAATTTCTATATCGGTTGCCTGTCCCTGAGCTCCACCAAGAGGCTGATGAATCATAATTCTGGCATGAGGGAGTGCAAATCTTTTGCCTTTTGCCCCGCTGCTTAATAAAAACGCCCCCATACTAGCCGCCTGCCCCATACAGATAGTTACGACATCCGGTTTTATATAATTCATCGTATCGTAAATGGCAAATCCGCTGGTTACAACGCCTCCTGGGGAATTTATATAAAGATAAATATCTTTTTCGGGATTTTCAGCTTCCAAAAACAGCATCTGAGCCACTATAAGACTGGCAGTATGGTCGTTGATTTCCCCCTGAAGCATAATAATTCTGTCTTTGAGAAGGCGGGAATAAATATCATAAGCCCTCTCTCCTCTTCCCGTTTTTTCTATAACGGTAGGTATTAAAACACTCAACTTTTAACCTTTTCATCCAAAAGTTTATTTAACAGTTTTTCTTCTACAAGATTCATTTTAAGTACAGGTATAAGTCCGTTTTCCTGATAATATTTTATCATATCTTGAGGATTTTGTCCCTGCATTAACGCTTCATAAAAAATAATTTGAGAAAGTTCCTCATCACTAACCTCAACACCCTCTTTTTTAGCTATAGCATCTATAATAAAAGTAAGTTTTACTCTCTCTTTTGCTTCGTCTTTAAACTTATTTCTAAATTCTTCAAGTTTTTCAGGATTTGTCTGAAGTTCTTTAAGCTCGGCCGGAGTTAGTTTTGCGGCTTCATTACCTACGATAACTTCAATTTCCTGTTCTACTATATTTTCAGGTAAATCTATATCGTATTTTTCAACAAGACATTCAAGAATTTTCTCTTTTAAAGGCGCATACGTTTCTGCTTTTTTCTTTTGAAGAATAGAATTTTTAACATACTCTTTCAAATCCTCAACCGTAGCGTTTTCATTATTTAAATATTTTTTAGCAAGGTCGTCGTTAATCTCAGCAGGTACTTTTTCCTGAATTTCCTGTAAAGTCACCTCAAATTCCGCTTCTTTTCCGGCTAACTCTTTTGCCCCGTAATTTTCAGGAAACATTACTTTTATTTTTCTAGTTTCCCCTACTTTCATACTCTCAAGCTGCTCTTCAAACCCGGGAATAAAACTTCCGCTTCCTATTTCAAGAGGATAGCTCTCAGCACTTCCGTTTTCCATCGGTTTTCCGTTGATATATCCTTTAAAATCAATTACAGCTATATCACCTTTTTCAAGAGTTTCTTTATTGCTTATTTTTGTTGTTGATTCCGCTTTTGCTATATTTTCAAGCTCTTTTTGAATTTCCTCTTCACTAACTTCCGGAAGCTCAACATCAGGCACGCACTCTTTATAAGAATCGTCTATATTTATTTCAGGTTTGGTATAAACGTTGATTTCAACATCTATTCCGTCTTCTTTTTTATCAAATTTGGTTACTTGAGGTTCTCCGATTACATCCACAGCGCCAAGCTGTTTAATCCCTTCATCAAGAATTTCTCTTACAGCTTCGCTTACGGCATCTCTTTCTATTTCATCCGCATACATTTTTTTAACTACTTTTACAGGAACTTTTCCTGGTCTAAATCCTTGGATTTTCGCTTTTTTAGCTATTTCTTTAGCTATTTTCTCTTTTTTCTTTTCCAAAGTCTCATTATCTATTTTAGCTTTAATAACACTATTAGCAGAATCTATTTTTTGTACTTCAACCATTAATATTCCTTTTTTAAAAGGTATAATACCAAAAAAGTTTACAAAACTCAAAAGGATGGATTATGAGCGTTGATTTAAAAAAAATAGAAACCGCTACAAAAATGATTCTCGAAGCCATAGGGGAAGATGTAAACAGAGAAGGTCTTATAAAAACTCCTAAAAGAGTTGCAAAAGCTTTTGAAGAAATATGCAGCGGTTATTCAAAAAATCCAAAAGACGTTCTTAACGAAGCTTTGTTTGAATCAAGCAATAACGAAATGGTAGTAGTTAGAAACATAGAATTTTATTCAATGTGCGAACATCACATTCTTCCATTTTTTGGAAGGGTTCACGTAGCGTACATCCCGGACAAAAAAGTAGTGGGACTTAGTAAAATCCCAAGAATGGTGGAAGTTTTTGCCAGACGTCTTCAAATACAAGAACAGCTAACAGAACAAATAGCAGATGCTATTATGGAAGTTGTTAAACCAAAAGGCGTTGGAGTGGTTATACATGCCAGACATATGTGCATGGAGATGAGAGGAGTCAAAACAAAACACTCTTATACTTCAAGCAGCGCCCTTAGAGGTATTTTTCTTGAAGAAAAAACAAGAGAAGAATTTTTTAATATAATAAACGCACCAGTTCAGACTCATTTTTAGGAGAATTGATTGACCCTAAAACACATAAAAGAAACTATTAAACAAAAACCCCTCTCAAAACCTTTCGGGTTTGTAAAAAAAATAAACCCGATTAACCTTATAGCAACCGGCCTTAGTCCCAGTATAGGGGATATAGTAAAAATTTCTTCAAAAAACAAAGAGGTTTTAGGAATGGTAACGGGAGTAGAAGAAAAAGAATTCATTGTAACCCCGTTTTCTTTTCTTGAAGGTATAAAAATAGGGGATAAAATATATCTCGACGAAGGAGGCATGGAAGTCCCGGTAGGAGACGGTCTTCTTGGAAGAGTGGTTGACCCTCTTTTAAGACCTATAGACGGAAAAGGACCAATAATATACAAAACAAAATATCCTATTATCAAAAAGCCTATCTCCCCCCTTGAAAGAGGCGTAATTAACGAAGTTTTTCCTACAGGGGTAAAAGCCATAGACGGACTTTTAACATGCGGAAAAGGTCAAAAACTCGGAATATTCGCCGGAAGCGGTGTTGGTAAATCCACCCTTATGAGTATGATAGTAAAAGGAAGCGAAGCCTCAATCAAGGTTATAGCCCTTATTGGAGAAAGGGGAAGAGAAATTCCCGAATTTATAGAACATAATTTAGGAGGAGATTTAACTAATACGGTTATAATAGTGGCTACAAGCGACGACAGTGCCCTTATGAGAAAATACGGGGCTTTTTCAGCTATGACGGTTGCCGAATACTTTAAAGACCAGGGTAAAGACGTACTGTTTTTAATGGACAGCGTAACCAGATTTGCCATGGCCCAAAGAGAAATAGGACTTGCTATGGGAGAACCTCCAACAAGCAAGGGATATCCTCCAAGCGCTATTATGCTTTTACCCCAACTTATGGAAAGAGCCGGAAAAGAAAAAAATAAAGGCTCCATAACCGCTTTTTTTACCGTTCTTGTAGAAGGGGACGATACTTCTGCAGACCCGATAGCCGACCAGGCAAGGTCTATTCTTGACGGACATATTTTATTAGACAGAGAACTTACCGATTACGGAATATATCCTCCTATAAACATCCTTAAATCCGCAAGCCGGGTTATGAGCAATGTAGTAACCCCGGAACATCTGCAAAAAGCCCAAAAATTTAAACGTCTTTATGCACTCCTTAAAGAAAATGAAGTATTAATAAGAATAGGAGCTTATCAAAAAGGTGTAGACCCCGAACTTGACGAAGCCATAACCAAAAAACAGGCTATGGAAAACTTCTTAAAACAGCCGCCAAATCAGCTCTTTAAGTTTGAAGAAACCTTGAAATTACTCAAATCTATTGTATAATTTTTTAAAAAAAGCGAGTCAGAATGCTTGATATTTTAAATGACGTGCGAAATGTCGGTTTAAAACAAAAATTTTAATTAAAATAATCTAAAAAGATATTTTTATAAATTCAAAAGGGCTTATTCCATAGACTTTTTTAAATTCTTTAATAAAATGAGATTGATCAAAAAAACCAGATTCTACAGCTACAATAGATAAAGGATATCCTTTTTTCATTAATTTTAAAGCGTGTTCTATTCTTAATTTTACAATAAATTGATATGGAGTTAAAGAAAAATATTGCTTAAATATTCTAATAATATGATATTTACTAATCCCTGTTATATTTTCTAAATCTTGTAATTTAATATCAAAAAGATAATAAGCATAAATGTAGTCCACCAATATTTTTATATGATAATTACAATTAATTTTACTAGTTTCCGTGATTTTTAAGGAAGAATATTTTTTTGTAAGTATTGCTACAATTTGGGTAATATTTTCTTCAATTGTAATACTATCTGAACGGTAATAAAAATATTCACTTAACTGATTAAATAAATTACTTATTGTTAAATCTTTTATTTGATTAGAAAATTTTATAGATAATTTGTGTTCTTTATTTAATAAAGAGGAAACTATGTTGTAAACATAGTCTTTTTCTATAAACAGATTAATATAGCTCCATTCAGTATTGTTTTCTACATAATGAGTTTCTAAAGGATTTATTATTCTAATTTCATTATTTTTAACTAATTTTTTATTTTTATTAATAGTAACTTTACATTCTCCATATGTTATTTTTCCAATAGAAAAGCTCTCATGAATATGTGGTTTAAATTCTGTTTCTATGAAATTATTTTTTATTAAGATGTAGTTTTTCATTTTTTTTCCTTTTGGAAAAATTTAATATATAAACAGCTATCAGACCGAATATTCCTCCTATAACAAGAGAAATTGTAATAGGTTCATTTAAAAAAATTTTTGAAAAAATAATTGCTGAAACTGGAACTATAAAAAAGAAAGAACTTGCTATTTTACTACCTAATTTATCTACTGTGTAAAAATATATAGTAGTAGCAAAGGTTGTTCCCCATAAAGATAATATTAAGATATTAACCCAAAATTTAGTATCAAATTTAAATACATTTGTGAGTTTAAAATTTAGTAAAAACAATTGAGTTATACTTGTAAAAAAAAACATATAAAAAGAAAATAAAATAGCAGATTTCATTTTTTGTTTACCACTTATAATTGTAAGAATAGGCCATGTTAGTGCTGCTAATAAAAAATATATATTACCTAAAGAAAAAATTTGAGAATGTGTTTTCCATATTTCTAACATAAAAATAGCTCCTATAAATCCTAACACTAATCCTAATATTTCCGTTTTGTTTATAAGTACTCTATATAAAATAGCTATTAATAAAAAAGTAAAAATTGGATTCATCGTAGTAACGAAAACTCCTCCAAAAGAAGCTAGACCATATTTTGTTCCTAAGAAAAAAAACTTATTGTATAATAATAGTATAATAGAAGCTATTAATGCTATTATTAACTCTTTTTTATTTTCTCTTATATCGATTCTAAACATAATTAGAACAAATAACATTCCAAAAGTTGTAATAAAAAATCTCCAAAAAATAAGCTCTTCCTCTTTTAAATAGTGGGTGAGAATTTTAGCACTTACCCAAGTTTCTCCCCATGCTATCATAGCTAAAATAAGTAAAGTATAAAATATAATTGTTTTATTCATGTTATTACCTTATTGTAATTTATAATTTTTGTATTATCAGGAACATCTTTTGTTATTAGACGAGGATGACCCGATAATCCTGCTTTATCTAAAATCTTACTTATATGATACTGTAGTAATAATTTATTATTTATTATTCATGAAATTTCTCCTGAAACAGAGATGTGTAATCAAAATTTATATTTATTCTTTGAGCATTTTTCCCTAAATTTTTTCTTTTTACTTTTATATTTTTTATATACTTAGTATTCTCAATATGTGTCCCTCCACATGCACATATATACCAGTCTAGTTTCCAATATCTAGCCTCTTTTTCTTCTGGATGTGAAAAAATCTTAATGCTTTTTTTCTCATTTATAATTTGATTAGCATAATTTTCAATTGTTTGTATATCACTTTGTGAGAATTTAACTTCTGTTCTAAAATCTAATCTAGAACTATCTTCTTTAATTTTAGCACCATAAATATTTTTTCCCATTCCTGGAAATACTTTCTCTATACCCATTAATACAATATGTGTAACGCTATGAGAAATTGAAAGTTTAGCTCTTCTAACAGTATCAATTTCTATCGTAACTATATCCCCTATGTTGAAATTTTGTATATCTTTTTTATCTATATAATGAACAATTGGATTATCTACTTGTATTGTAGGAAAATTATCGATAAAAATTGGTCTGCCAGGTTTTTTTTGAACATCAAAAAAATGAATCTTTTTATTGTTTTTTATTAAATATCCTTTATCTGATAATTGTCCCCCTCCCTCTGGATATGCTATTGTTTTATCTAGTATAATTCCTTCTTCTGGCAAAATATCTATAACTTCTGCTTTTATTTTTTTTAAATAAGGATATTGATAGAATAACTTTTCTGTTTTAGTCATTGTATAACTCCTTTAAAAAATTTAAATAATTATCTCTTTAATCAGGAGTAACACTTAAGATAATTTTACATGTTAAATTTACTGTTTTGTTTAAATCATTGATTATTCAAAATGCTACTCTATATTTGATATTTTTACCTATATTCTCTAATTGAATAGAGAGATTATATTTTTTAAAAAATGATAATGTGATTATGAGAACCTTTCAAAAACTTTTACCAAAATATTTTATTAACTTTATTTAATAGTTTATAGTAAAATATTGACATATGAGAAAAATTTTATTTTTCATTTTTTCTATCACTTTAAACAAAAATCAATTTATACCAATCCCCTAAAACACTCTTACAAATGGAACAGAGATTGCTTGTAATGAATATGAGAAGGTTAGAAGTAAGGAATTATCATACAATAGAGGAATTAAGAAGAGAGATCAGGAATTCAAAAGAT
>Ga0256837_1001223_pt1 | contig 18247 bp, 16 predicted proteins | sample 4562384metaG_FD_185976 | JGI IMG/M metagenome (GOLD analysis project Ga0256837, IMG submission 185976) | Hydrothermal vent microbial communities from Guaymas Basin, Mexico - 4561-384 | ecosystem: Environmental > Aquatic > Marine > Hydrothermal vents | place: Mexico: Guaymas Basin | collected...
ATTCAAAGCAATAGTTACTTTTTGAGCTTTAGTAGAAGTTACAGATTTTTCGTTACCGAAGAAATCTCCATTACCTTCCATGTGAGCTACATAAGACTTTGGATTTTCTGGGAATGCTCTAAGTTTATGAGGGTTATTTTGTGCAAACTTCTTAACAGCTTTTGCTGCTCTTCTATCTGAGTTACCTTCTCTAAGTACTGGATTAACAGCAGAACCTAAACATGTGCTATATTTTGCTTGAATTGCTTCTTCATCTGCATTTGCTGGATTTTCAGGAAAATTAGGAATATCAAAACCTTGACCTTGAAGCTCTGCAATACAATCTTTAAGTTGACCAACTGAAGCTGAAATATTTGGAAGTTTAATGATGTTTCCATCTGCTTCTAAAACAACTTCACCTAATTTAGATAGTTCATCTTCTGCTAAACCCATAGCTGAAAGAACTCTACCTGCTAATGAAATATCAGAAGTTACAACAGATACTCCTGCTGCTTGTGTAAACGCATTTACAATTGGTAGTAGTGAGTAAGTAGCTAATGCTGGTGCTTCATCAATTTTTGACCAGATAATCTTTGGTAAATTTGACATATATATTCCTTGAATTTTAATTATGGTAACATAATTTTATCATTTAAGGAATTTCAAATTGATTAAAGTACTATTAAGAAGAATTTATCTCTTTTATATGTTTCTTTATTACACATTTATGAATGTTTAGATAAGTATTCAGCAGGAAATCCTACAGGAATAGGTGCTCCAACTTTGAGAAAAATATCTATACTATTCTTAATTCTATGTAGCGTATATGGAACATATATAAATCTAGCAGATATTTTCTTATCTAATTGATCTTTATCTTCTAGGTGTATTCTAATGGCTGGGACTGGAATATTATCTTTTATATATTTTGAAGGCATCATATCAGAGGTAACTAATAGTGCTACACTAATATCATTATTCATAACTCTACCACGAATACTATCCTGAAGGAGTTCATAACTCTCTTCATTGGATAATGCTCTATTTTCTATAGTTTTAACAATACCATTAATATCTAGTGTCATTAAGAATGGTCGAAAGCTCATCTCTTTTTCTATTGATACAGAAGCTTTCTTTACAGACTTTTCTAATAATTCTACTATTTTATTATCATTATTTGGCATACTTAATCTCTATTTCTATCCCCTCTGCTACGAGAGTTTCTATTTCTTCCATCTCTACCACTTCTATTTCTATCATTTCCACCACCACTACTTCTTCTTCTTCTCTGTCCACCACCACCTCTACCTCGGTCATTTCCTCTGTTTTGCATAGCTCTCTCTATAAGTTTTTCTATCTCATCTAGTCCTAATCCAATATTATCTTTACCTTTAATACTGTGATTTTCTTGTAGCATAGACGCTAATAAATGAGATATAGTTACAATATCCAAATCATGCTGAAGAGTTTTTACTAAGTTTATGGCTCTTTCTGTAATTTGTGTACCTGCAATTTGGGATATAAGTTCATCAGATTTTGTATTTTGAACTTCTTGTCTTGTTGGGATAACTTGAGTTACCATTTTTGTTCCAACATCTTTTTCTATCTTTTTAATTGTTCTAAGTTCATTTGGGCTAACAAGAGTAATAGCTTCACCTGTTTTACCAGCTCTACCAGTTCTACCAATTCTATGAACATAACTTTCACTATCAAAAGGTATATGGTAATTAAATACATGAGTTACATCATTTACATCTAATCCTCTTGCTGCAACATCAGTTGCTACAAAAATATCTACACCACCTTGTTTAAATGCTCTGATTGTAATTTCTCTCTGTTTTTGCTCCATATCTCCATGAAGTCCACTTACTTTGAATCCTTGAGATGTAAGATGAGATACTAATCTATCTACCTCTTTTTTCATTCTACAAAAGATAATACACTTATCTGGATTTTTATAGTCAATTAAACGAACTAGTGCATCATCTCTTTCTCTCTCTTGAACTACATAATAATGTTGAGTTATATTTTCATTTGTACTTTCAGCTTTTGTAATAGATACAGTTTTTGGAGTTTTTAAAATCTCTTCGGCTAGTTTTCTAATACTTTTTGGCATTGTTGCAGAGAACATTAGTGTTTGTCTCTCTTTTGGTAAAAATGTAAATATATTTTTGATTTCGTCCAAAAATCCCATATCTAACATTTCATCAGCCTCATCAAGTACAACAAATTGAGGATTTATTTTAATTCTTCTACTCATTAAAAGATCTTGAAGTCTTCCTGGAGTGGCTACAACAATAGATGCTTGTTTAATTCTTTCTATTTGTCTTCCATAAGGTGTTCCACCATATACTGTAGCTGTTTTTAATCCTGATCGTCTACCAAACTTAAATAATTCATCACTAACTTGCATTGCTAATTCTCTAGTAGGAACAATAACTAGACCTTCAACAGTACCATCAGCTTTCATTTGATTCATAATAGGTAGTCCAAATGCTGCTGTCTTACCTGTTCCTGTCTGTGCTTGTGCTATAACATCATGTCCCTCTAATACTAGGGGAATAGCATCTTTTTGTACAGGACTTGGTTCTTTGAATCCAGCATCGTTGATTGCTTGTTGTATTGTATCTTTTAGATTAAAATCTGTAAATTTCATTAATTATTGTCTTTCGTGTTAGTATTTTTTCAGAAAATTAGTTAAGCCTCCAAATATATAGAAGCTAAAAATTAGTATTTTAAGAAGCTTTGGTATTTTCGCAGAAAATTTGTAATATTATAGCGAAATATAGTAAATAAAGATAGTGTTGATTGAAGATTGTGGAGAAAAGAGTTTGTGCAGACGAAAAGTCTGCACGAAATAATACCTATAAAGGTGTTACATTTTCAGCTTGAGGACCTTTTTGACCTTCGCCAACTTCGAAAGTCACTTTTTGACCTTCGTTTAAAGAAACTCTACCTGGTTGTGTACTGTTTACTTGACGAAAATGTACGAATACATCACTTCCACCATTGTCTTGTTGAATAAATCCGTAACCTTTTTCATCATTAAACCATTTAACTGTTCCACTAATAACTTCTGCCATTGTAATACCTTTTTGTAGGAAAATTTTCACTTCTACTAGAGAAGCGGAATCAAAATCGGTGGGGAGTCTTTCGGTCTAAGCAGAATCTAACTTCATATTATACACCCAAAGATGAACTCTAACCTCATCTTTCTTCAGCGACATTATATCATTTTTTTATGAAAACATCTTAATAATTTAAATTTTTGTAATTTTTTTAAAATAATTGATAAAAAAGTATCATTTGACTATAATGTTGTCACTTACAAGGAGATAATATGAAAAAAGATTCTAAACTTAATATTCTAGTGACTGGTGGGGCTGGTTATATTGGGTCTCATGTTGTAAAACAGCTTATTGAGTATACAAATCATAATATAACCATAATAGACAATTTATCTACAGGTCATCAATCAACAATTGATAAATTATATGAAATATTAGGTGACAGTACACAAAAACTTAAATTTATTAAGGCAGATTTGTCAAAATTTGATATTATAAATGATATTTTTGAGAACAATTCATTTGATGCTATCATTCATTTTGCTGCTAGTATAGTTGTTCCTGAATCAGTTGATAATCCTTTGAAATATTATATGAATAATACGGTAAACACTACAAACTTAATAAAAATAGCAAATAAATATAATGTTAATAAGATAATATTTTCTTCTACAGCTGCTGTATATGGTGAACCAACTGTAAAAGATATTAAAGAAGATATAACTTTAGCCCCTATTAATCCTTATGGTTGGAGCAAAAGAATGAGTGAGCAGGTTATACAAGATACAGCATTTGCTAATAATGATTTTAAATATGTGATATTTAGATACTTTAATGTGGCAGGAGCAGATGTTCTTAATAGAATAGGTCAAAGTTTTCCAAATGCTACTCACTTAATTAAGATTGCATCGCAGACAGCATTAGGTCAAAGGGATAAGATGGCAATATATGGAGATACTTATAATACTCCTGATGGAACTTGTATTAGAGATTATATACATATAGATGATTTAGCCTTTTCTCATATTATGGCATTAGAATACCTAGAAGATAATAACAGTAATATATTTAATGTTGGTTATGGGAAAGGATATTCTGTTACAGAAGTTATAAATACCATGAAAAAGGTTAGTGGAGTTGATTTTAAAGTTGATAATGAGTCTAAAAGAGCTGGAGACCCTGCTATTCTTATATCAAATAACAAAAAACTAAACGAAGCATGGGATAATATGAATAATTCAAAACTTAAAGATAAAAGGTCAAAATTATTTGAATATGATGATTTAGAGTTAATCTGTAAAACTGCTTTAGATTGGGAACGAAAACTAAATGAAGACTTATCTTGACCTTTTACAGTTAGCACAAGATAATCTCTTCTCTAAAAAAGCTGATTTAGCAGTTAAATATGGAGAAGAGGCTCAAAAGTTTAGAAATGATGATTATCGTCTATATGATATATTATCAGAATCCTATATGCTTATAAAAGATTTTGATAATGCTAAAATTGTTGGTGCTAAGGCGTTAATATTAAAAGATAAATTGACTAATAAGTATAAATCTTATCCATATCCAACCTCTTTAATAAAGCCATTTAGTGAAAATAGAGATAAAAATATAATATCTTTTTCATTATTTGGAGATAAGCCTAAATACACTTTTAATGCTATTGTTAATGCTAAACTTGCTAAAAAAATATATCCTTATTGGAAATGTAGGTTTTACTGTGATGATTTAGTTCCTTTAGATATTATTAATAAATTAAAAGATTTAGATGCAGAGGTTATTATAAAAAAAACTATAAAAGAAGATAAACCTCAAATGTTATTATGGCGTTTTTTAGTAATGAGTGATATTTCAATTTATAGGTATTTAGTTAGAGATTGTGATTCTGTAATAAATATAAAAGAGTCTTTAGCTGTTGATGATTGGATGAAGTCAGAGAAACGATTTCATATTATGAGAGATTTCTATACACATACTGATTTAATTCTGGCAGGAATGTTTGGAGGGACAACAGATATTTTTCCAAATATTAAAAAGATGATAGATACATTTCACAAGATAAAAAATCCATTAGTATCGCATCAAGACCAACTATTCTTAAGAGTTTTTGTGTGGAAAACTATAAAAGAAGATGTCTTAATTCACGATAGATACTTTAGATTAGATAATACAATAGATTTCCCATCTCTTCCACCTCATCAATTACAACTTAATAGTGAACATATCGGACAAAATGAAGGGAAAAGGTTTTTTGATATGATAGATTTTGATATAATAAAGAATACAAATAAAAAGGAATAAAATGAAGAATACTATATTAATGCTATTTATATCTATAAATCTTTTATATTCAAATGATTTTGATAGATTAAACTCTTCTCCTACTCAAGAGATGTTATTGAATAAAAAGAATTCAAAACTGTGTAATAATCCTGCAATGGCTAAAGAGAACTTTGATAATGACTTTAAATATGGCTGTTTTTGTGGTAAGAATTATCCTAATCTTAAATCAGATACTAAAAAAGAGTATAAATATCTAAGTAGAATGGAAAAAGATAAACTAATTTCTAAATATTATTTGATTAAACCTTATGATGATATAGATAATATGTGTATGCAACATGATATATGTTATATATATGAAGGAAGAGAAGACCAACTATGTAATGATGTTCTATATAGTGAGATGAGGTTATTATCTAATAAGTTCTATGAAGAGGCAAGAGGTCAAGATAGTAACTCTAAAGCTATGAGATGTGAAAGATTATCATCTGATATTGCCGTAATTTTTAAGACAATATTTGGAGCAGGTAATAATTTATCTATGATGAGGTTCGGAATGTTTATGATGGTTAATACACCAATGACTGTAATGAGTAAAGGGATTCAAAAGATGTCTCATGGAATGAATGACTCATCACTATATCCATTACCAAATGAAAAGTGTGATTTATAATTATCAATTTACCTGTTGCTTACTCTATTAAAATCTAATATATATTGTTGAGTTATATTTTTATCTTTAATAATTAAAATATTCTCATCATTATAAAGATTTGCTTTTTTAGTATAATTATATGAACCAGTAATCACTATATTATCATCAATGATTAAGACTTTATTATGCAGTTTAAATCTATTTTTATCTAATTTAATATCTATATTTTGTGATTTAAGATATTTATATACAGAGTATTTTTGAAATTTATTTTGAACTCTATCTAAAATAACTTTTACTTCAACCCCTCTAATCTTAGCATTAATAAGTGCATTTGCTATATTTTTATTTGTAAATGCAAACATCATAAGAGATATATTTTCTTTTGATTTATTTATATTTTTTATGATTATATCTTCAATATTACTATCTTTTGAAAAGTATATTTCCAGATTTTTATTTTGATATGGTTCAATTTTTGATTGATTATGCTCATATAAGTTTTTAAACTTTTTAGTATAATAATCTCCTATGTCATTATCATTAATCCTAACAAAGTTATCGTAATTTCTATAAAAAGAATATACAGTATAGTTTCCTGAACCAATCCAAGTTATATTTTCATCTATTATTAGTATTTTATTATGCATTAAAGCTTTTTTATTTTTATCATCTCGAATAGAAACACCATAATTTATAAGAGATTTATATCTTTTGCTTTTTATTTTACTGTCATCAGTTATAATTTCTATATCTATACCTCGCTCTTTAGCATTTAGAAGAGATTTTGTAATATTTTTATTTGTAAGATAATACATTGCCATTCTAATATTGTTTTCGGCATTTAATATATCCTTAATAATGATATTATCAACACCACCTTTATAATATCCACCTGTTGTTTTTGAAAAATATGGGATAACATTAGCTGTAACTGGATAATAACTTATGCATATAACAAGTAATAGTTTTATAAGTAAACTGAACAAAGAGACTCCTTTAAAGAATTATGATATTATAATAGAAAAAGATGTATAAAGATGTACAAAAGAGAACTTGATCAAAAATTAGCTAAATCTATGCCAAAATTTTTAATGTTATTTGGAGATAATGAGTATTTAAATAACCATTATCTCAAATACTATATTGATAAATTAAATGCAAAAGAGGGTTTATTATCTCTATATTTTGAAGATTGGGATTTTCTTGTAGCAAAATCTTATCTATCACAAACATCACTTTTTGGTGGAAATAATTTGTTAATAGTTAAATTTTCTAAAAAGATACCTAAAAAAGAGCTTGATATTTTAGTTGCATTGGCTAAAAAAAGCAGTGAAAATTATTTTATATTTATATTTGAAGGTTTAGCAAAAGATACAAAAAGTATGCAAAAGAGTTTTGAAAGTAATTGGATTAGATTTTTTGAGCCTAATATGCATGAGGGTATTGAACTATTACAGATAAAAGCCAATAGAATAAAATTGGATATAGACCATTATTCCCTTCAACATCTAATGGTGGTTTTAAATAATAATTTAGCTTTATGCGATAACGAATTAGATAAATTAGCAATTTCAGGAACTAGAATATCAAGTAAAGATATTGATAGATTGGTATACTCCACAGCACCATTATCAACAGAAGATTTTTTTATTGAACTTTTTTTAAAAAGAGATATTACTCAAATGCTAAATAAATTATTAGAGTTAGGAGAAGATGAATTTTCCCTTTTAGCTTCAACACAAAGATTTTTAAGTGAAGTTTTTCTCTTTAATGCTTATATGAGTTTAAATAATAATAGAGTTGACTCACAAGATATTTTAGGATATAGATTACCAAAACAGATAGAGAGTCAAAAGGTAAGTATAGCAAATAAGATTAGTTCATCAGCACTATTATCAATATCCCAACACCTTATAGATAGTGAATTAAAATTAAAATACTCATCAAGTATAAGCAGAGAGACTCTACTTTATGGAATCTTTATTAAGATACAAGAGTTATTATAAGTTCTAATATTTTCCCAATAGACTTTTAATATATTGAGGATTTTTATTATTAAAGACTTTAAAGGTAGAAAGAATATGTTCTAACTCATCTTTATTAATACCATACATTTGAGCGACGATAATATCATTTTCTATCTTTAGCATATCTACCTGTTTAGATGTTTTTGGTAAATCTTCTTTTTTAATATTATACTCTTTTGCCAACTCTTTAAAGTCATCAAAATTATAGTGTAGTGTGAGTTTGAGTGAATTAATAATAAGTTTTTGGTAATTCTTATTCTCTTTTAATTGATTTTCATTAGGTTGTGGTATTGGAAGTCGTAAAAAATATGTTTTATTTACATTTATATCTACTAAAAATCTTAATACATAATCAACAACAAAAGAATTAAGGACAGCATTGAGAAATAGAAGTTTTAGAGAAGAAACTTCATCAATCATCACTATATTATTTTGAATAATATATTTCTTTGGATAAGAGATAATAACACTATTTCCTGCCCCAATATATTTTGGAAGCATAGACATAATAAGTGTTCGCTCATTTGTGTTACTTGCTACAAGTCTAAATCCAATTCTAAAATATTCTAAATCAAATTTAATATATTTTCCAATATCTTCTCTATTAGAGAGTTGTAATTTTTTTAAAACTGTATTCTCTTTTGTATCACCTTTTTTAGGTTCACAAAATTTAAAAATATCATTTATGAATCTATTAATCTCTTTGGAAAGTTTATAAGCTTTAAACTCTTCATAGTTTAAAAAGTAATTAGCTTTATCAAATTTAGAGTCAAATTGCCAAAACATTTTACCCTCAAAAAGGTTGATAAAATTTTTAGATTCCATTTCTTGAAAAAGGTATTTCCCCCTTGTCATATTTATATCTTCACTATTAAAATCTAAATATTCTGTATTATATGTCTCAAATTTTGAATACATCTTTTCAATAATAGTCAAATCTTTATTATCTTGAAACTCTAAAAATGCTAGATGAGTTGGAGATAGTTTTTTTATTACCTCTAAATCATAATTGATAATTTTATCTTTTGTATTTAGAATTTTTGGATTATGTTGCATAAATCTTGTTTTTATTTTATTATTAGTTGAGTAGCTATTTTCAATTTGAAAAATAATAATCTTAAACATACGATGAATATCTCTAAAAATCCCTTTTTTATTCTCAAAACTATAAGCATAATTCCATTTTTGATTATTAAAAATATATTCTCTTAAAGTAGCTGAACCATCTTCGCTAATAATGGCAGAAGGTGTTAGATAAGTAAGGCTTCCATTTGGAGCAAGAAGTGATAAATTTCTTTCTATAAAGAATCTAAAGAAATTTTGATTATTTCCAACTCCAGCAGAGTTAGTATATATTAATTTAAAATATTTTTGTAACAAAGCATAATATGATTTTTGTTCATTATATTTTCTATTTATATTTTTATTATCTAATAAATTTAATTGTAACTCTTTTTTTGCACTTGCTTTTAAAGTTCGATAATTAGAACGATATTGCGAGAAAAAATCTCTATCATCAAGTTTTACTACATCCCACGGAGGATTACCTATAACAACATCAAAGCCATCTTTATGTGTCATCTCAGGAAACTCTACCTCATAGTTAAAAAAGCTATATTTTTGGGCATACTCTCTAATAGTATCTATTATCTTATCATCTCTATTACTAAAAATCTTCTCTACTAATGCTGTATCTGCCTTGATATTAGCTATCTCTATTTTATCTTTTGTAATGGTTTTAAACTTAATAAGTGTTACTAGATTTAGAGCTAAATTTAGTTTATCTAATTTGGGTTTTATATCCTCTTTATACTTTTTATTAGATAACTTTATCTCATCTGCTGTACTATCTTGGATAGTGTCAAGTATCTGATAGACATCATTTAGCTTATCAAATTCGCTAATAAAATTACTTTGAAAGAGTCCATCTGATTGAGGAAAATATTCATTAAACTCCTCTATTTTAGAGCCAATAAGAGAGTTACCTTGCTTGATATGATGAGATAAAAAGCTAAGAGGTGTACCAAAAATAAGAGAGTCAATCCAAAGGGCAAGTTTGGTAAGTTCTACAGAAAATGGATTCAGGTCTACACCAAAGATACTTTTTTTAAGTAGCAATCTCTTTACAATATCATAATCACTTACTTCTATATTCTTTTTTAATCCAATAAAATTTGATTGTATCTTAACTCTCTCCTCTGCTACCATAGATTGAAGTTTGGTATCTTCTGGAAGTGAAATAATTGCTTTTTCGGTCAAATAACTTAGAGACTCTAATAAAAAATGTCCACTACCACAAGAGTTATCTATAATTTTAAGTTCTATTGGTTTTTTACCTTTGGATAATTCCAAATCAATAGCACTCTTGACCATAAAACTAGAGAGTGAAGTGGGTGTATAGTAACTCGCTGTTGATTTTCTTGAATTTGATGAGTTGGTGAGATAAATATCTCCTGCTTGGTAGTAGTTCTCTTTAGTAATTTGTGCTTTTGGAATAATGCCATAATCATAACTATCCATATATCCTGATACTATTTTAGATGATTTTTTACCCTCTTTATACTCCACATAATATAACTCCTCTTCTGCTATTTCAAAGCGATACTCTAATAACCCCTCATAGATTGAGCCTAAATTTATAATAGATAGGTTTTTGAAGTCTCGCCTAAAAGATTTAGTACCATTATCAAAAACCAATAAGCTATTTAGCACATTATATAATCGTTTATTACTTAAAAAACATCCATTATTTTCTAATATTGGAGCATTATCTGTATTGAAAAGTCCACCATTAAATAGAGGTACTTCATAAGAGTCATTCCCTTTATCTAATAGTCTAAATAGTTGTCTAAGGTCTCCATAAAAGTTAAATTCACTATCTTCTGTGGAGTATTCTTCCAGTTTATCATAAAGCCTATTTAGTGACATATCATTATAATATTTATGTAGTGATAGAATTTTTCTATTTTTATCTTCAAAATAGGCGATAAAAAGCAATCTAAATATAAGATATAGGGTATTTTGATAGACAGTTTGAAGTGATTGACTCTTGTCTATCTCATATATAGATTTACCAATAATTTCAAATATAGAATCTCTATACTCTGTACCATAGATAACATTTTTAAGGTCATTTTCTACCTCTTGCTTAATAGATTTATTCTTTTGCGTTATCTCATTGACAACTTTATTATCAACAGTAGAAAAGTTCTCTCTCCTAAAGACAAAATAGAAATATCCAAACGCTTCTATATCATTGGCTTCTATAATAGCCTCTAAATCTATCTCATAAAAAGTCTTGCTGGTTGAGACTATAGAGTTATCATAAAATCTCCATTTTCTACCATTAGTTAAAAATCCATAATCAATTTTAAAAGTTTTAAGATAATCCAAGAGTTGATAGTGAGGATTGAGCTTTTTATCTTTGCTTGTATTATCTAGCTCTATTTTATAGGCTTTAGATTCACAAAAAAGCAGAATATTTTCTAATTTTGAATTATCTTTTGCAAATTCATTCTTTGATACCTCTGAACTAAAAAGTGTATTGTCAGGCTTAAATGACTGCCCTTGAAAGCTTATATTCCCTTCATAAAGAAAAGCATAACCCAATAAATTAAAAATTTTATGGATAAATTGAGCCTCTAATGTAGCTTCATTATAATGCTGAAATTTATCTTTATCATATAGTGATTTTATTTTATCAAAAATAGCAGAAATATCTTCACCATTTTTATTAAGTTCTTCCAAAAAGTGTGTATCAAATAAATTATTGTCTAAAAAGTTTTTATCATTCATAGTATTGTCTCCATTAAGTGAATAATTATATCATAAGAATTAGGATATAATTAAATAAATTTAAGAATGGAATATTTATGACAGTAGATGCACAATTAATAGAACACATGATGGAGCCTAAAAACTATGGAACGCTTGAAGATGCTAATAGTCAAGGGATAGGTAAAAATCCTAATAATGGGGAAAAGGTTATTATATACCTTAAAGTTATAGAAGATGAGGGTGAAGATGTTATAGAAGATATTGCTTTTCAGGCGATTGGCTGTTCAACTACTATTGTAGCAGGTTCAATGATTACTCAAGAGGCTAGGGGTCTTAGTTTTATAGGAGCTGTTAATCTTATAGGAGCTACTATGAAAATTTTAGAAAAAGTTCCACCAGAAGATGCAGCTTGTTCTGAAATGGTAGCCTTAGCCTTAAAAGCTTCACTAGAAACATACATTCAAAGAAAAACAGATAAAGATTACCCAATAGTTACAAATAAAATAAGTAATGATTGTGTAGTAAAAGATGAGGAGACAACTAATGAATAATTTAGCAATTAAAATGCACGAAGCTTGGTTAACAACACTTATGGCAGGTTTTATGAGTACAAATGAGAATAAACAAAAACTATTTGATTTTTCAGATATTCTATTTAGACATTTCTGCTGGATAGAAAGAGAGATGGTTGAGTCAAAAGAGGCTTATAATTATGATAGAGATGCTATCCCAATTAAAGTAGAAAAACTAAGTGTGATTTTATACAACATAATAGAAAGACTAAATCAAATTGATTTGCAATTAACAGTTGTTAGTGATGATTTATCTTATAGAATTGCTCAGGATATAAAGTATATTACAGGAGTTCTTCCAACGCTTAAAGATGAAGATATTACTGCATTTAATAGCGAAAGAACATTAGATAATATAGAATTAACTCAAGAGGCAACAGATGCTTTAACTCTATTTTTATTTGAAGAGAGCTATAAAGAGTACGAACTTATTATGATATATAATTATTTAAAAGCTCAAAGTGATGATGCTTATATAAATCGTATTTTTCAGATATTGGTTGATGAGAGTTTTTTCCATTTAAAAAGTTTTGGTGATATGATGGCAAAAATGGGTATATTAGGAGTTCCAAGAAGTATATATAAAGAGATGTATCAAATAGAAGATGTGACAGAGTTTTTTTTAGCAGGAATAGATGAAGAGTTAAAAGCTAAAGAAGAGTGTAGAAAATTATCTGAAGCAGTTAGTGCAAATAGTCCAGAATTAGCTAAGTTTTTTGACTTTATTAATAACCAAGAGAATTATCATATCGCATTAATGAGAGATGCTTTAGCTCATTGGGAGAATAAAAAGAATGTCTAAGCACTATACCTCAATTATATCATCTATATTTGGTAAATTTGCAACAACAGCATTTCCATTAACTTTACAATATATGATAAATAGATTTTATATATATGCTATGAAACTTGATATGAGTGAGTTTAAGAGTCCTTGTGAATATAGAACTCTTAATAAACTTTTTACAAGAGAATTATATGAAAATAGAGAGATACCAGCTGATGATAATATTATTATATCTCCTTGTGATGCTTTAGTTAGTGATTACGGAGATATAAAAGATGGTAAAGCATATCAAATTAAAGGTATGGAATATAATTTATCAGAACTTTTAGGTAATAATTATAAAGGATTTGCCGAAGAGTTAGAAAATGGAACTTTTATTAATATGTATCTATCACCTAAAGATTATCATAGATACCATATTCCTATGGATTTACATATAAAAAGTTTAACACACATTGTAGGTAAATTATATCCTGTAAACTTTCCATTACTTCTTAATAAGAAAAATCTTTTTATAGAAAATGAAAGAGTTGTAATTGAGTGTGAAGACACAAAAGGATATATACATTTTCTAGTTTTAGTTGGTGCTTTAAATGTTGGTAAAATGGTTGTATCATTTGAAGATAGAGTTAATACAAATAGTTCAATAACGACACCTCAACATTACTCTTATGATAATTTCTTAATGAAAAAGGGTGATTTATTAGGTTGGTTTGAGATGGGTTCTACTGTTTTGATGTTTAGTCAAGATGGAGCATTAGTTAGTGAAGTTGCTATTAATCAAAAAGTAAAATTTACAGAAAGAATAGGTATTAGAAAATGATTATTAAAGAGATACAAGAATATGGGGAAGTACGAACTAAAGCCAGAGCATATTTCTGTTACACTTTAGGTAGAAATCTTCCAAATAAACTTCCTAATATAGAGATAGATAACATCATAGCGCCACTTAAAAAACTTAGTCAAGAGATGGGAAACTTTGATTCTATATATATCCTTGACCCTCTTGGAATTCAAGTTACAAATACAGTTAGTATCAATCCAACTTATGCAAGAAAAGGAGCAGGAGATAGTAGAAGTGATAGAGCATATTATTATCGTACTATCCAAGAAAATAGATGTAGCATAACAGATTTATATCCATCTTTAATGACAAATGAATTAATAGTTACTATTTCATATCCGATATATAATGATAATCAAGAACTTCTATATATTGTATGTATTGATATATCTTTAGAGAATATTCTTAAAACTGTTCATCCCACATCTATTGACTCTATATTTGGTAAAGTTAGGAAATATGCTTATGGTTCATTTGCATTTGCATTAGGGGCAGTAGCACTTTTACTATTTTTACAAGGGTTAGAACAACTTCTATCAAATGGATTTGCATTTCATACAGTTAGTATAACAGATATGTTTGAGGCAACTATTCTATTAACCCTATCTTTAGCTATATTTGACCTAGTGAGAGCAATATTTGAAGAAGAGGTTTTGGGTTCGCACAAGAAGCATGAAGATGGTGATATTCATAAGACAATGGTTAGGTTTTTAGGTTCTATTATTATTGCTTTATCTATTGAAGCACTTATGCTAGTATTTAAATTTGCAATTACTGATTCAAGTAAATTATTATATGCTGTAGCCTTAATAGGTGGAATATCAATTCTCTTAATAAGTTTATCAATATATTTAAATGCAATTAAAAATAATTCAAAGGATAAAAGATAAATGAATAAAGTTATCATTTTTGATATGGACGGAACACTAGTCAATAGTTCGTTAACTATAGCTAATGCAATAAATTATGTAAGAGGTAAAATAAATTTACCAGCTATAGATACAGATTTAATTGCAAAAACAATAAATGATACTACTATTAGCTCATCTAAGTATTTTTATAATAGTAAAAAATTTACAAAAGAGCATGAAAAATGGTTTAGTGAGTATTACACAAAAAATCATAAGAATGAATTAGCATTATATGATGGAATATATGAGTTATTAATTAATTTAAAAGAGAACAACTTCAAGTTGGCAGTGGCTACAAATGCTTATAGAAAATCAGCCGTTGAATCTTTAACTTTTCTAAAAATTATGAATTTATTTGATACAGTAGTATGTCATGATGAGGTAGAACAAGGTAAACCATACCCAGATATGTTATTTAAAGTATTAGATAACTTAAATTTAGAAAAAGAAAATGCAGTATTTGTAGGTGATGGTTCAAGAGATAAAACAGCATCAAGAAAAGCAGATATAGATTATATTATGGTAAATTGGGGCTTTAGTCAATATGATGATGCAGTTAAAAGTATAAATAAACTGCAAAAGATATTAATGAGTTAAGGATTATTTAAATCCAAAACTAAATTTAAAGAAACTCTTGAACTATAAAATCATAAATATTACTTTTAGCTTTTAGAGAACCATTTAATATAGTATATCCTCTATAAATATGGTACTCTAATCTCTTTTCAAACTCTTTCTTATTTTTAAAAGTTATCTCATCATACGATTCAATCATTCTATAATAATGCTTAGTAAAATCTTCATCTTCTTTATTCTCCCCAGTTATTTGAGCTAATCTATATTCTTTACCATCTAATTCTTCCAGTATTATATTATAGCTTTTATCATCTAAAGAGAGTGAAATATTTATCATAAATCTTAGTGCTATCCATTTGGGTGTATTTGTAGGATAATGGAGTAATTTAAAAAGAGGGTTGATATAATCTTCTGTATTTTTTGCTGTTTTAATCATTTCTTTTCACCTCTATATTTGATCCTAAATTATCTTTTTCTATCATATACTCTTTAAAGTTATTATCTTTTAAATAATCATATTCACTACTTGTTACTAAAAGTGTTAAATATGAGAACTTTAAGTAATAATTATTAAAGATAAAATCTCTATTTTTATTTGAAAGCCTTCCAAATGGAGTATCTATAAAAATAAAATCCAAAAATTTTTTAAACTCTAAAATACTACTTATTATGATAAAGCTCAATATCTGTTTTTGTCCTGCTGAGAGAAGTGTAATATCCAATAAGCGATGCTCTTTATCTTCTACAATGACTTTAAATTTATCATTAATATAGATTTTTTCAATATGTTGATAAGTTTCTAAAAAAGGTTCTATTTTCTTTTCTAGCAAAGTATTAAATTGAGACAAGCTATCTTTGAGCTTTGTCTCATACACCTTTTTAGAAATATCTGAAATATTATATAGTTCTTCTATCGCCTTTATCTTTGAATACTTATCTCTCTTTGCTAGAAACTCCAAACGAAGTTTTTTATGTATCTCTTTGTGCTGTGTATGTCTCTCTTCTAGTTTTTCATTGAGTAAATTAAGATTTAATTCATTCTCTTCTCTCTTATTTTTAAGTGTAATTCCCTCTTCTTCTAATATTCTAAAATTATCTTTTTCTAATAATTTCTCTTTGCTTTTACTCAAAATAAGAAGTAAATTTTCTTTTTGGTCTATATTATTTTTGATACTTTTTAGTAACTTTATAACATCATTTTTTGTATAAGTAAGCAAAATAGTTTTATCTGTTTGATAGACTTGATAAAAACTTTTTAAAAGTTCAGCCTTATTCATAGAACTTTCTATATTATTTATAAAAATCTCAAAACTATCTTCAAAAGCTTTTTTATCTAAAATTTTAATTGATTGATTATGTTCACTCTGTACTGTTTCTTTGAGTTTTGCATTTAAAATTAAAGGCAGTTGATAAAGATTAATATCCTGAAAAATAGTTATCTCTTTAGAGAGTGTAAACTCTATATATTCTATCTGATTTTGAATATCTTCTATCTCTTTACTTCTATTCCTAATCTTTAATTCATTACGACGAATAAGTTCATTTTGCTTTTTGAGGTCTTTAATACTCTCCTCTTTTTTCTCTTCAAGTTTGAATATCTCATCAGATAACTCTATTTCATCTTGTTGAAGATTAATAAAGTGAACCAACTCCACATTTCCCATTTCATTAGATAAAATCTTTGCTACTTTTTTGGTATCAATTATCATATTTGACAAAATATCCAAATCAAAAGAGTATTCAAATATCCTCTTTATTTTTTTAGATTTTAAAAGTATTAAATCTTTTTCCACTTCTCCGTCAAAGAATATAAAATCTATAAGTTCTATAGGAAATTTTTCTTTTAAAAACTCTTCTGCTTCATAGTTTTTTAAAATTCTATCATCTCTAAAAATTGTTAGACTTTCAAAGTTTTCACTAAAATCCCAAACTCTTTTTAAAATAAATTCATCAAAATCTATCTCTATAAAACACTCTTTATCTGTAGCATGACTATTTAAAATAAACTCTAGTTTAAACTTCTTTTGTCCTAATGCTAATTTAATAGAGTTCAATAAACTTGTTTTACCAAACCCATTTTCAGCCAATACCAGTGTTTGTTTTTCAAAAGAAATCTCTTGTTTCCCATTAAAGGAAAAAAGATTTTTTAATACTATTTTTTTAACTCTCAATAAATTGTCCTTTGAAATAATTATCAACTCTCTCTTCTATTTCACTCAATATTCCTATACGATTGGAGCTATTTTTACGACTCTTCTCTACTTCATAAATTCTATTAAAAAGCTCTCTGGAATAATCACTCATCTTAATTGTAGATAAAATATTCCTAATTTCATTACTTTGAACTATTTTTATATCTCTACCATACTCTATTGCCAAAAGCAAAGCAGAATTTTCAATATCACCATCAATATTCCAATACTTTTGAATAATCTCTACCTCTTCATTTGAAATAAGTTCAACCTCTCTTTGAATAAAGTCTTCACTATTTTCTATAATAAATAGTTTTTCAAGTAACTCTTTACGAACATCAATATTAAACGCACCTAATCCAAGTTGAGAATTTCGTCTTCTGCTATTTCGCTTATCTTCTCTATCCCTATAATCCAAAAGCATTTCTCTATATTCCCAAAGAGGTTTCATCCACTCTTCTCCATTTTGAACCATCCCTTGCATCGAGCGGTCCTTATCTATTACTGTACATGTCCAACACCCAAAACGAGTTTTACCACAAGATGGAGCTTCAGGATTAAGAGCTATAT